>Ga0247780_1000123_pt1 | contig 73292 bp, 61 predicted proteins | sample UWRJL079202R5_FD_179927 | JGI IMG/M metagenome (GOLD analysis project Ga0247780, IMG submission 179927) | Plant litter microbial communities from Arlington Agricultural Research Station in Wisconsin, United States - UWRJ-L079-202R-5 | ecosystem: Environmental > Terrestrial > Plant litter >...
GTCGTGCAGCCTTTCGAATTGGTAGACCTGCTTTGACGGCTGCGCAGGCCGTGCGCATGTCAAATTCAGTCCACTGCATCTCCAATGGCTGCTTTTACTACGTGGAAAGAATGGAAAAGGTTGCATTTGAAATGGGAGAGAAATTAAGGTTCATCGGAGGGGGTCGAAATAGCGGTAAGATTGGACACGGTGGTCGAAAACAGGGGTGGTCAAAAAGTGGGCCCCCGGACTTACCTGCCATGAGATGCTTCGTGGAGGACCATGGAGGCGTTATAACCCAAGAGAGTTAAAATGATATCTCCTGAAATTCAATCAGTAACCTAGTGAGGTGACTCTGACTTAGACATTTTAAGCTTACCCGGTTTGAGACCCAGGGGCTTGAGGCTAATGTAACCTTCCTTTGTTGTGAAGAACTTTCTCTGGTATAACACTATCTTAACCAAGGATAAATACAGAGGACTAACTTGGCCTCTCTCCTTAAGATGATCCTTGCTGCTAAGAATGGCCTCCTGGTAATACGATTTCCACTTATGGAAACTAGGAAGTCTCTGCTGTTAAGGATACTTATCATCTACCTTCATGGAGCAGATAGTTATGGTTAAGGCGTCTAGAAATGACTTGTCAGTCAGGTAGGGACTGTTAAGGTCTGGAAGCTGCCAGGACCTTATCGCCTCGGCACTATCGCTAAGGAAGCTGGAAAAGATATCCTTAACAGCAGAGATAGTGCCGGTCTGGATCCCGAGAACCTCGAGAATATCGGGGTTAACGTTTGGTATTACGCATTGGGATATCCCAGAAGAAAACCACTGCCGGATAAGCTCCACAGCCAGTGGAGGCATGATGAGATCGGGCACCTATATTGGCGCGGTGATAGCACGGTCATCGTATCCTGCATTATCGCAGACACGGAGTGCATTAAGGCGGCTGAAGTGCTCGATTTAGGCCAGTGTAGCCCGCCTGTAAACTTTACTAACATCTAAGGAGTAGTCAGCTGGCATACACCTCCGCAGTTCTGGAGGCATTAAGCCGAGCAAACTAAATATCCTATCGCCTAGTCAGAGCACTCGCGATTAAAGATGCTTATCGCAAGCGGTATATATGACGCCGCACCGTCGTAGATAGTCAGCCCCATAATGGTCGCAGTCTCATTCCGGAGATCCTGAGATGGGAGGTTGTACTTTGTCGAAAGACAGATCACGGCGCGCTGAAACATAACCTAGGGGATAGCTCCATCCCCACATTGGACTATTGCCCTCGTGCTAGCCAAATTAACCTCTTACACGACCCAGACTCGAGTGAACTATACCTGCTGGAATAATCGATAGATAGAGTGTGGAACAATATAGATGTAGTCGCTGTTACTAAATGCTAGTATCAGTGGATTCACTTTTGCAGTGTTTTGGTGCAACGGTCTAGTTCGACGTAGAGCGTTAGGCTTCGTTGTCGTATAGTAGGTTATGGTTGTTGTGGTACCACTCCTTTTCAGTAGCGTTAAGGTTGCTAATAATGTGGTTTTTGAGTAACCTTGACCTGCTCGGTAAGATACCGGAGGGTAGATATAGCGACGTTGCTTTGGTGGGAGCCAGGGCCGAGCTAAACCATAACGCAGTAGGTAAGGCGGTAGATGTGCGGCATGCGCTGGACCTATACGTTACGCTTGGAAATATCATTCTGGTTAATACAGATAGCGTTTACCTAGAGAGTTCGCGTCCTGTCAGGGTACCGAAGGTGCTGCAGCGCAACGGATAGGTTCTTGGTGACGAGAAGCTTAGATCGTCCGGGCTTAGTTGGATCCTCGATGAAGACTGCTTTACGGCTGTGGGGGGATCCCTACCTGTACGAGAGGGTTTCGAACTCGGGTGTCTTATTATGAGAATGTCTATTTGCACTATGACCCCGCACCACGCCATACATAACCCTAACCCCCACCCGCGTTCAAATGCCCAGTCGCATCCACGGATCGGTGGTCGCAAATGCGACCGCGATTCAATTGAACACTCGCAATTAATCGATCGAACAGGGCCTAAATCGCTCGATTCTGAAATAAAATTACAGTTGACTACTAACTATTACTTACTGACTAAGCAGTTCCTGCGTCACCTGACCGGCTGGAACGCGTGGTTTGGCCATTACCTCGTGTGTTCTTCGTAATGCCTGCAGTTGACGATGCCTTACTGGATCTAGAGGCCTTTCTCGCTTTGCCTCTCGTTCTACCTCTGGCCTTGCCACTATTCACAGGTGTGGTAACGGCTTGGCTACCCCTTACGGCCGTGGTTTAGCTACCCTTTAGAGTAACCCCCTCCCACTGGGAGGCCTTACGCTGTATAGAGGCCGTACGCCTCCACGAGCACTACTACGAGCACGTCCCTTACGGTTGCTTCCTCGGCCTCTAGTTGGCTGGCTAGCGGGTTCGGGGTCCTCGAAGATAGCATCGTTATCGATATCGACCTCGGGATCGGTTTGCATCGCGCTATCGCGCGGTGGGCTGTTTTCGGCAATCTGAACGCTTAATTAGCCTGGGAAATCGTGCGCCGAATGATTACTTACCCTTGGGCGCAATAACTGCAGTGCGCGCGACTGTGGAATGGCGATGGTTTAGTTGTGGTGGGGGAGCAAAGTTATGGCAGAATGGAAGGAATTTCATAGCACAATGCGACTGTGGATGCGACTGGCATTTGAACGCGGGCGGGGGTTAGGGTTATGTATGGCGTGGTGCGGGGTCATAGTGCAAATAGACCGGAGTCATAGTGCAAATAGACATTCTCCTTATTATATCGGGACCTTAACAGCGGCACCAGCTTCTAATTTATAATAAAACCCTCTATGATTATGTACAGTGTAATGATATAGAAGGCACGGTACACCCTGCAAGTAAGTGTTAGAAGCACTGCACTCTGGATTCTGTGGAATTTGAAGGGGTTGCAACTGCGTGATTATATTGCTTCTGTTGACTCTGGCTCTGGCTGGATGCCAGAGGCTTCTTTATAGACTATTCTGTGGGATTCAGACTTCGTCACTCCAGTAGCTAAGGCTCACTGGCGTTCTGGCAGTGCAAGGCATCCAGTCAGCTCCGCTGACTAGATGCCCAGGGCCTCTGAACCCCCTTCTTTCTGACAGTAAGGCAAGTAAGTTGACCTAGGGTCTTGCTACGGATGTATTTTGGGGGCTTAAGGGCAAAGTCCAGGCCGACCAGGTATGTCTTGGATCGATATAAATGATTGCACGTATCCCTAACACCAAAATACAATGCAGACTTGCGGGACGAACTGGTTTTTCATGTTGATATTTGCCTCCTTTTCCGCCTGCCGTATTGGGTATAGCGCTAACCTCGTTTCATGCCAGACAGTGTGAAAAAACCAATCACGACGACAATTGCCTGTGGCCTGATGGCGCTAAAACCCAGTCATTGGCTGACATCTCCCCTGTTAGCCGCCCGATGCGCCATGGGAAGCTTTTTTCTGACTACATGCTTTTCCACCGAACCTAGGTGGTAATAGCCCTAGAACATATCCAAGGGTACAGACCTAAGCGATATCTAGACCATGTCAACAAGCAAGAGGTAACTAACCCGCTGGTCGCTCGAGCCACGCTAACCTCACAAAGCGCTCCGTCCTACGACCTTAGGGAGGTATACGAGGAAGCCACCCGCGAGCTCAAGATCCGCAAAGACAATGGGCACCTCACCGAAGCCGACTTTGATCTCATCACACACGCAACTGGGATTCAGGACCTTATGGCCCAGGTCCGGGGTATCATAGTTGACCGTCAGCAACATATTAAGGGCCGCCGGGTCCTGGCCATCGGAGACTCACTTTTGAAAAAGCTCCAAGGATTTGGGAGCGCCATCGATATGCTGGTGCAGTCCGTACCTGACATTTTGGATATGGGTCTTGTTGGTCTGCTTTGGGGATCCCTCAGATTTTTTCTGCTCGTAAGAGTACCACCAGCACTGCAACATTGAAGAGAGCAGAAACTAATTCGGGCAGATTGGGCTCGACATTTCAAACGCGTTTACCGACGCACTGGAGTTGTTTCAAGATTTGCTGCAGTCTCTCCCGACCTTTGAGATGTATGTCGACTTGTTTGGTTCATCTAAGATCCAACGGGTTAAAGAACCCATAGCTGCCTTGTACGCCGAGATTATACAGTTTGCATTGTTGGCGATACGTCTTTACAGTAGATCAGTGCTCAGTGAGTCTACCAGCGACTTCTGCTTCTACCTGTCGGTCCTGTTAATGAGCCTGAAGGCACTATTTGGCGGGCGATGTGGCTGTCGTTGCACGACGACTTCAAGCAATGCAGCATTCGTATCGATAAGGCATCGCAGGAATTGGAAAGGGCGGCGCAACTTGAGCACATGAGCCAAACAAGTGAAGCCGTAGCACGTAGGCTACCCCTTCTAATATCACTAACCTAGCTAACAGTACGCCCCCTAGAACAACAGGCCGAATTTCAAGAGACACGGGTCTTCCGCAAGGGTATTAGCCCCTCACCTACGTGGTAGTTAATATGAATAATACTCACCAGCTCGCAGAAGTTCGACTATTCCTCGGTCGGGCTCTCAGTAACAATGCCCCCCAGGACGAAATACCGATCCTTCAACCGATTAATGATGCCCCCGTGTACCTTCTTCCTGGTCACTTCATCGGCCGCGACCAGGAAATGGCCCAGATCGAAAGCTTCTTAAGCCCTACCAGCTCTGACCTAGTTTCTCGCTGCGCCATATATGGGATGTCCGGTGTCGGTAAGACCCAATTAGCCTTGAAGTATGCTGCGGATTCATTCGATTGTGGCCGGTATTCGTTTGTATTCTGGATTTCTGCTTCTACCAATGAGAAGATCAGCCAAAGCTTTTCGAAGATCCTCGGCCTCATTGGCCATCCGGACCGCTACCACCCGGATCAGATGATGTGCATGAATATGGCCAAACGCTGGTTGGAGACTTACGACCTCCCCAATCGGGCAGGATGGCTGTTGGTCGTTGACAATATGGAAGAGTCGACCGCCCTCTTGATTCAACAAGTACTCCCATGGAGAAACCCGCGCGGCAGCATCCTAGCCATAGCGAGAGGAGAAAGCATCGCCAAAGTCGTGGTCAATACAATCAATAAGGGACACCATCTAATTGAAGTCAAGATCCCAAACCTCGACGAATCAACGGATCTGTTCCTAAAAGAGGCTGGAGAAACCGCGATCAAACCAGACAACACCGTTTCGAAAGACGTGCAAGATTTGGTCCGTCGACTTGGGTGTCTGCCTCTAGCGGTTTCTAATATAGCCGGCTTCATGGCAAAATCTGGTAAAACGCCGAGTGATATACTGGCGTTGTCCCGTGGCAAAGAAAGGGTCCAGGTAAGTGAGCCTATATGCTTAGCCGTACGAATGTCCTGACCAAGAGACAAAGCTCCTCTCCTCTTCTCACAGCATTTCGCAAAGGTCCGTAGCAGCAGTCTACAAAGATCTGTTTAAACAATTGCAGGGAGAGCACCCGGACGCCAACATCCTGTTGAAGTTTCTGTCGTTCTTCGATCCAGAGAAGATCCAAGTTGACCAGATCAGCGAAGGCTATAAAGAATGGTCAGAAACAATCGCTTCAGGAACAGCCCCAAAACAGGCTTCAATCCAGCAACCACCCACCCCGTCGGGGATATTTGCCCGCATCAGAAGCATTCACATCCATCGAAGGAGCCACAGCAAGCCTGAGAACGTGGAAACAAGAGACAGCTTGGTCCCACCACTTCTTCAGCCGCTCTCAGCGATTCTGCTCTCACCAGTTCTCCTCCAGGAATCTCTTCAGCACTTGTATGACATGGGACTAATTAGCCGCTTCCCTGGAGTCCGTGTCTTGGAGCTACAAATGCATGATCTCGTTAGATCCATAGTGCAAGATTTCAACATAGACGATGCTTCACGAGCTCCTATTTTTGGGCTAGCCTCGACGGTCACCTGCCATATTTTCAGACAGATCAATGATCGCAATTCGCCGAAGAGCTGGCCTCGTTGCGAGCTAATCGTCCCACATATCGACGCTTTGAGACAGAGCATAGACTTAATCGAGCGTCCTCACCCGGATCTGGTATGGGCGGGTGTGGAAGAAGCGAGATATTTGCTAAGCCGGGGCAGATATGCCGACGCAGAGGGGCTTTACAGACAAGAGCTCGAGCAACGGGGGAGGACGTCCCAGGTAGGCCAAGTCCATTCTGAGGCTGTGCTGCAAGGTCTAGCAGATACACTCCAGAAGCAAGGCCGATTTAAAGAGGCGGAACGCCTCTACTCAGAAGCACTGGGAACCGACACTATCCTGGAGAAGGCAACCATCGAACAGCTGAGAGCAGCACAAGGGCTGGTGAACATATATGACAAGCAAGGGAAGTACGCCGACGCTGTGAAATTGGGCGAGAGGACGTTGAAGATCTTGGAGAGAAAAATCGGCGAATCCCACCCGGACACGATTCAAACGATGCACAACTTAGGCCTTGCTTATGGACACCAAGCGGAATACGAGAAGGCCGAGCGGCTGTTCAAGCATGTCCTAGATGTTGAAGAGGGCGCAGAATCCTTCGGGCCTGATCACCCCGATACTCTCCGGACGGTGAATGCGCTTGCCAACCTGTACGACAGAAAGCACGAATACGGCAATGCCGCTGGGTACTACATGCGGGCGATTGAAGGGCGCAAGAAGCTGTTTGGTGCTAGCCACACACAGACAATCCGATCCTTGTGCGGCCTGGCAAATTTGTACATGAGAGAAGGAAAATTGCAGGACTCTAAAGCCCTGTATACGAGCGCCCTGAACGATTGCGAGAAGAACTCACCTGTCGATACCCCGGACACCATGAGGGCAGTTCACGGGATTGCATCCGTCCTCACGTCCCAAGGCCAGTATTCCGAATCGGAAAGGTTGTACCGGCGAGCAATAGCCGGCCGGACAGCTCTGCTTGGAGAAGAGCACGTCGATACACTCAGGTCGATGGAAGGTCTGGCGTTCGCTTATACGAAAGTAGGACGCTACAGCGATGCTGAAAACCTATACCGAAAGGTTCTGTCGGGGAAGTCAAAGACTTTTGGGACTGGTCATTCCGAGACAGCGACAACTGTGCGAAACATTGCACTCATGGCGGCGTCTCGGAGCAAGACTGCTATGGAACAAAAGGGCGCCATGAAAGCCAAGGATGCTGTGGATGGTAGGGATGTCGTGGAAGGCAAGGCCTACACGGATGCTACACAAAAGCATGCGCGAGATACTAAGAGCTAGGAGTTTGCAGTAGGTACCTCTTAAAAACACTGACGAATGATATTTACCTCCATTACGAGATCTATGCTAAATTTACGTCGGACGTCATTGCGGATCTGCATTACCAGGTCCAAGATATCGCTGCCCCTAGCACCACCGTAGTGTACTAACACCAATGCATGTTTTCCAGATACTCCAACATTGCCTAGATTCCTCCCCTTCCAGCCGCATTTCTCAACCAGCCATGCTCCTGGTATCATCCATTGACCACCTGTAGCATCCGGTATATGGGGCAGATCGGGGTGTGCTTCCATGATCAATCGACACAGCGACTCTTTTATGTAAGGATTTTTGAAGAAGCAGCCGGCGTTGCTAACCAATCCCGGATCTGGCAATTTCAAGCCACGGATGAAGGATACAGCCTCACTTATGGAGCGGATGGAAGGATCCGTGTCTCCTCGAGAAGCGAGAACTTGCTGCACTGGCCGGCTGATGCTCTTGGGCCTGTAATAAGGTGCCTTTACCAACTTTACAGCCACAGAGGTTATGAATAAGTTCTGCCCTCCTTCTCTCTTTGAGAATATGCTCTCACGATAGCTAAAGAGGCACTCGGAATTGGAGAAATCATGCTGGTTGCCGGAGGAAAGGTCGACTGTTGTTACCCGATGTAGAACATCGCTGATGGCGGCACCGTAGGCGGAAATGTTCTGTACCGGGGCAGCGCCAACCGTGCCTGGAATCATGGATAAGCTTTCCAGCCCGCCGTATTCGTGTTCAATGCAGTATGTTGTCAGGGCTTGCCAGGAGACCCCACCTCCAGCCTCCAGAACGACAGTCGCATTTTCTTCGGCGAAGAGCCGTATGCCGAGGATTTCGTTCTTCAAGACGATGCCGTCGAAAGACCGGTCGCAGAATAGCACGTTGCTGCCGCCGCCTAGTATGATGTTCTTGCAGGCCTTGAAGGCGTCCGAATTCGCGAGTGCTTGGAGTTGTCCAACAGTGTGGACACGGACGAGAAACCGAGCAATCGACTGGACTCGGAAGGTGTTGAAGGGTGTCAAATCCACATTTCGCTCAACCATAGTAGGCAGGTCCATGCTTGCGTAGTTTCCTGTGCCTGATATGAAGAGCTCCGGGCGCCTCCCAAAATCGGCACCTGTATGTAGCAATAGTGGTAGAGTGTTTCCATGGAGAAAAGGTGTGGGAGAAAAGGCAATGGTCTGACTGGAAGACATGCAAGGTGGTGGCGTTGTGGCCTTATAGCCCCACCAACCCACCCAAGTTGGTGACAAAAAAATAGAGACACCAAATGAGGTCACCCCACCTAAAAGGGGCTAGCGATCGCCCTCTCGTACAAAAAAATGCCAGACGTCAGAGTGCCAGGGTCTTGACCAACTTTTTCCAACCTCTTGTTTCTGGCACAAAACTACTCCAAATTTCACATTCGTGATACTATCTTATAGTCCTGATTCTGGCGATTACAATAGTAGCCTGGTCGCATCACAAAACGCCGAAGAAAGCACGTATTCAGGGCGCTTATGCCTTCGCCCTAGATCAAGAGCGTCGCTATGGCATCCCCTTCAGAAAAACGGATATCTTCCAATCCACTGGCGTGAGCCGCCCCGCTGGGTATCGAATTATTAACGACTATAGCCGAACTTTCCACAATAACCCATTCGTTAATAAGATACGTAGCTGTAAAAGGCTTCTTTCTAAGAAAGATATTGATAAGATAGAGAAAATTATCTAGGACTATAGTATTAAGGGCCGGATGCTTTCTTATCAGAGCCTTCTTATGGAGGCTGGTATTGAAAAGGATATGTTAACTTGTACGATCTAGAGGGCCCTGGAGCAGAGAGATTAGCGCCGTTATGTAGCCTGCTAGCGATCGTTTGTTAATAAGAAACTGGCTAAAAGGAGAGCAGAAAAGGCTAGGAAATCGCTTAAATACCGGCTTTATCAAGAGGATTAGCGTGATATACGTTTTTTAGACGAATTTCACATATTCTTAGGAGCATCTAGCCGTGTGTAGATTCTAAGGAAGCTTAGTAAATGGTATTATCTTAACTGCATTGTTAAAAGGTAAGCCCTTTTACCCCTTTACCCCTAAATTTAAAGCTAATTAAGCTTACAGACCTTAAAAAGAAGAAGATAAGAATACTGCACACTTCTAGGGGGCCGTAGATTACGACTTTAAGATAGAGAGGCTTTACAAATACACTATTCCAAGTAACAATAACAGAAAGATAATATAACAGTATTATCGTAATTATATCCTTAAGGGTATTGTGAAGCCTTAGATAGAAGAAGTAGGCGTTGAAAGCTTCACGCTTAAAGAAGATAGTGATTCTAGCCACGGACCTAACGGTAAAAATATCGTTAAAACCTAAAAGTAAAAACACAGCCTAAAACACTATTTTAACTGCCTTGGAAGCCCAGACTGGCCACTTATTAAAAAGTCCTAGCGCCTACCAAAAACCGAAGTCAAGAATAGTATATACCTAACCTACAACAACCTTATTGAAACTGTGCAAAGGGGCTAGCATAAGTTAGAACAACGCAGTATTAACAAATGGGTCGACCAAATACCTCAAATCTTGAAGGTGACTGTTAAGCTTAAGGGGAAAATTGTCAGAAGCGTGGCACTCTGGATTCTGTAGAGTTGTAGGGGTTGCAACTGCATGATTCTATTGCTTGTGTTCTCCCTCTTCTTCTGGCTCTGGCTGGAAGCCAGAGGCTTCTTTATAGACTATTGTGCAGGATTCAGGCTTCGTCACTCTGGTGGCTGAGGCTCACTGGCGTACTGGCAGTGCCAGGTATCCAGTCAGCTCCGCTGACTAGATGCCCAGGGCCTCTGAACCCCCGTTCTTTCTGACAAAAATGAGCGGCTATTAAAGGGCTTTTGAATGATATAGGTTTTGTAGAAATTGAATCGCTGTCGCTGTTACAAATCGTTGTTAAAGTTAGTGATAGTGTTTACTGGTGATGTGATGGGGATGAATTTTTTGTAGCGGTTCGCTTAGCGTCTCTATTTTTTGTCACCAACTTGCCACCCAAGCAGTTGCCAAAAAAAAAACGAGACTTATTACCTCGTAGTACATCGCCATACGGCCAATTTATATGGTAATTTAAGTACCTTATTGTACAGTCACCCTACCACCCAGTCGTGAGACCTCCGCTGGCTAACACATCCTGCATCCGTACTACTATAGTATCCACTATTTTATTGATCTTCCACTGCGGAATTCGCTTCTAACCAGCCACACCGCTTACCTGCTTTCCGGATAATACGTATCCAGCCAGAGGAAAGAAGAGCAAGATAGCACTTATCCAACCATCGAATATCATGCTAATCAGCTGGATTTAGACGGTAAAGTAGCGCGCGCTCAGCATCTTTTACCCTTCTTTTAACATTAAAAAGAGAAATCCAGCCTTTCGCGCAAACAATACACTTCCGATAACTCAAGGTCCCCATTGCTTGCTTAATGGTTTGAGTGCAGGCCTAAATACCAACCTCGTTAGCAAGCGCTTTCCAGGTGAGTTGGCGGGCTTTAAACCCGTACTTCTAAAGGATTTGCTCCATTCGCAGTAGGCTATTATCTGTAATGATAGGTTTCCTTCCTCGCGTCTCAATGGTCAGATGCCTCCGATCGAGGCCATTATGGAGAATGCTCCACCCTCTGGGCTTCGAGATCTGAAACTAGGCAAAAAGATCGCTTTTAAAGTAAGGAATGTGATGATTATCGAGATAGGTCTTTGTGCCTAAAAGTTTGGCCTTTATTGGCGTAGGGTAGTGAGCTGGCATTGCGGAGATTGAAGGTTGAAAGGTTGAAGGTTGGAGGTTAGAGGTTGGAGGTTATAAAAATTGGTAGTGGCTGTTAGTGTCAGGCCACTACGCACAGGCCACTAGATTTTGTAGTCTCGTTTTTTTTTTGCAACCGCTTGCCACCAAGCGGTTGCCCAGAAAAGAAAAAGAAGAAAAAAAAAAGACCTACTCCCTCGCAGTACTTACTGGCAAGCCAAATTCGCATACAAAATAAAGTCAATTGAGATACTGCACTTTGCTCCTAGAACGTCTCTGTAGATCTACACATTCTTCCCCTCTTCAACATTCCTCTCTAGATCGCAGGGTTGCCATTCATATCCTTTAGGCCATACACTGTACCGTTGTGGTCCCTTACTGTGCCTGAGACCTCGACCAAGCCGACCTCGAATCCTCCGGCATCTACACGCCGCATGCACTCGTTAACCCTCTCCCAAGAGCCCCAAAAGGGATGCGACGTCAGCCCGCTGCGACGATGGCCCAGGACGGCGCAGGTCACGCCGTTGAGCCGGATGGTGTGGTGCTTGTCCAGGACGAAGTTGAAAACCCGGCCTGTCCTTACCAGGCGGACGTCACCGAGATCCTTGGGGAGAGCCCAGGCACTATCAAACTCAACGGGATGCATCGGTGTCAGGGCGAGCCCGTCCTCGAATTCGACCATCTCGGTTCTGCCGTCGGTCGTGTGCTGCACCAGGACGCATCGCACCTCGGCCATGTCGCCACGGGCATTGCACTCGACATGGTCGCCTTTCTTCAGATCCTTGACCCGCTTGCACTCCCCGCCGGCCAGGCGCGCCATGCTCTCGCCGCTGAAACAACCATCGACACCCAGGCTTTTGATGTAATCCAAACCGCTCGGCTCCTCTTGGCCGGCGCATCGATGTGCGAAGGGATCCCCCGCGATGTCTTGACCGCAGGCACACTTCCAAGTGAACTGCACGGCGCTGGAACTCTGCTCCTCCTTGCCTGCTGTAGGGTGGTTGAAGGCGGTGAGTGCGATGCCTTGGAGATATGTGGGAAACAGATTTTTGGGTGGCTTACCGCTATCCTTCTGGTCGGTAGTATCCGTCTTGGAGACGTCACTCTTCTGGGTCTCTTTGCTCGATTTGTCGCTCTTCTTCTTCTTGGGCCACGGCATTATGCTAGGTAGTTTACCGAGCGCTTGGTTGATATGGACTTAGCATTGAGCGGTTGCATTCAATGTTGGTCAGCTGGCACAGGTGCCCAACATCATGATAACATGGATTCATATTCAAGAGCATAGCCCCAAATTCCAAGGGGGGCGCAGCGCAAAGCCCCTACGGATCCGTCGAGCTGGAAAGGGTTCTTGCAGATCAGCTGCCTTTCCCGATCTCGGCTGTGCGGGCGGCTGTGCGGGCGGACCTGCGAGTCTCACTAGCTGGAATTCACACCACCAACTGCACGTTGTGTCACACCATCAGCATCAGTTGTCACCCCACTAACGGTGGCAATTACCACAATTGCCCGGGTTTTTGGTCAGGACCTGGTTTCAACGCAATGAAGGGTCAGAGTTTGTCATCAAGGGAGCAGAACGTGCTCGCTGCGAAAATTTATTCTTTAGGTTATTGATATGTCCTCGCCCATTCTACATCACCATCCCTCTTGCTGCATTGTGATGGCGAACGACGCGCTCAAGGTCGAAGGTGGCTCTCTCCTCTCCGGAACGGTCGAGGTTTCAGGATCCAAAAATGCGAGCCTCTTTGCCATGGCCGCGGCACTGCTTGCGCCGGGAAAGAGCGTTTTAGCGGGCGCACCGGATGTGGGTGATGTTCGCAACTTTGCTTGCTTGCTCGAGCATCTCGGTGCAAGCGTCTCCTTTGAAGAGTCCCGGATCGTCATCGAAACAGACCATATATATTCTCGAGAAGTCCCCCCTGAGCTTGCGGGCAAGTCAAGAGCATCGGTCATTCTTCTCGGCCCACTGGTAGCTAGATATGGACAAGCCCAAGTTGCCTTCTCCGGCGGCTGTACCATCGGTACACGGCCCATCGGCCAGCACCTCAAAGGATTGGAAGCCCTTGGCGCTTCGATAAACGTCCGAGATGGCTACCTAGTCGTGAGTACGCCTCGTGGATTCTGCGGGGCCGAAGTGAAGTTCGACACGCCGACTATCACCGGCACGGTGGCGCTTATGCTGGCAGCAGTCTTGGCAGAAGGCGAAACGACTCTGACAGGCCCTGCCACCGAGCCGGAGGTTGGCGACCTGGCAAAGTGCCTCATCGAAATGGGCGCCGACATCAGGGGCTGCGGAACGAGCCGTATCACAATCAGGGGCTGCAAGGTGTTGCGCACCTACGACTACAAGGTTATGGGCGATCGCATCGAGTGCGGCACCTTGATGATAGCAGGCACGCTGGTCGGGGACAAGCTCGTCGTCAAGGGCGCCAGATCCGAACACCAGACGGCCTTGATGAGGTGCCTGCGCGAAATCGGCGCCGAGATCCAACTTAACGCCGACGATTCCATTACTGTTTCTAGAGCGCCGGATCCGAAGCCCATTAGCTTGCAGACGGGGCCCTATCCAGGATTCCCCACGGATCTACAGCCTCAAATGATGGCCCTGCTGTCAGTGGCCGGCGGGACAAGTCAAATTACGGAAATGGTGTTCATGCGCCGCTTCCTACACGGCGTCGAACTCGCCAAGCTGGGAGCACACATTTCTATTGTCGGCAATTGTGCTAAGATTGATGGGACACCGACCCTCCACGGGGCTGTCGTGGAGGGAGCCGACATTCGTGGATGCGCAAGCTTGTTGGTGGCGGCGTTGGTAGGAGCGGGGGAGAGCAGTGTCCGAAACATCCACCACATGGATCGTGGATTCGAGCGCCTGGACGTGAAGCTTGCTAGTGTCGGTGCTCGAATTCTCCGTATCAGGGGCGCCCTGGTCGAAGAAACCCGATAAAGCAGATCTTGCGAATTCAGCCGAGCCGTTGAGAGCCGCCTTGTCACCCCCAATACCAACACTCATTTAGGGGTATCTCGGGCGCCGACTTCATCACCAAAGCAGCAAATCTTACATAACACACGTTCATTGCATCTACAGAATACAGCTTGTTGGGAAAGTAAAACAATCATCTTCTGTGTATTGATGCCTCTACATTATTGAACCATTACTATTTGGTCGTATTTCTTACTTTGGCTACCTTATTCTCCAGATCTTTCGCCTATTGAGAACGTCTGGGCGTGGATGAAGGACCGGATGGCCTCAAATTGTGATGATAATCAGGCTTTGGATTTGGTTAAACTATGCAGTCTGATCGAGCGTGCCTGGGAGGCAGTACCTGAAGATTGGTTACGCTAACTGGCTCACAGTATGCCCCGACGGCTGCAGATGTGTATCGAGAGAGGGGTCGCTCAATTGGATGCTGATATACAATAAATTACCTATCTCCACTTAATATTAGTCCTGTTCATTGTACCAGACCCCTGTCTGCTCAGTGAGGTAAGCACCTTGGCTGTATCAAGCTAACAAAATCTACCCCTGCGTATTGTATCTCTGCAAGCACAGCCCCACTTTTTGAGCGCGCGCCTCTCCCAGCGCTTCGCGCTAACAACTGTAGGCCCACCCATGTTGTAGCACGGAAGGCATTGGAAGGCTCTGGAAGGCTCTGGAAGCGGCTGGAACCAACCACTAGTATATTTGTCAGTAGTTGTGACAAGGGGCAGCCACAGGTGACTGTGGGTATGGCTTGAAACAGAAATGTGGCCCTGTGGGCGCTAAACAAATCTAATCTAAACTACAATAATTGTCTATGGCCTCGAAGGTCCCCTGGCCTTCGAAATACAATCTGGATCTGATGAGCTATCTAAATACTCGAGGCCTCTCCTGGGGCCAAGGCTCCAAGTCATTCCATGACTTCTGCCTTGCTGTCACACGCTAAACACCCCCAGCACCCTGAGAGGGTTGGGGTTACGCCCTAATTGGCACCATGACTCACTGTGTGAAGGTGCCAGGGGCCAGCCTCGCGTAAGCCGGGATGGCTCCGCTAGCGAAAGGCTCCAATATTGGCAAAACGCCACTGAGTCGCAGGCAGAAACCTCGGTCCCAGGGGGACCTCAGTATATAGACAGCTCAACAGAGCCAGAATGTATCTCGAAGGGTAAGGACCTTCGAGGCCATAGTCAATTATTGTGTTCGGAATAGACTTGTTCAGCGCCCACAGGGCCACATTTCTGTTCCACGCCAAGCCACATCCACGGTGGCTCACCGTGTCACAGATATGCCGTAGTGGCACCGGGGCCGGTTGCTCCCAACAATAGAATCAAGTGTCCATAAGCTAGGCATTTGGTTTTTAGCGGTGGCTTCGTAGGGCTATTAGGCTTCGCTGCGAGAATTGGGGCTGAAGAGGCCAAACAGGCAACAAAAGTGTGCATTCTGAAAATAGATGTGGAAGAGTATTGACATGCCCGTATCAGTTAACAGCAGAAGGAGAGCATCAATTGCCGCAACGAGAACCGCGGAGGCCTAGGAGTGGCTGCCTAGTATTGTATTAATTGAATCCAACTGTATCTCTTGGCCTTCTCCTCTGATAACAGTAAGCATCCGCCCATCTCGCCTACAGAAGGCTAGGGGGTTGGAAATTACAACAAGAGGGAAAATGGCTACAATGGGATTGAGAAGGTCTTCAGCAATGCACAAGGAAGAATTTCCAGTCTGATATTGCTCGATGTAAATCACTGAAGCATTATGCTCTCCCACCCCTCCATCACGAATCAAGCAGTCCTCCACTGAGCCACCTTTCCAAGACTGGGCCTAGTTCTGGGTTGCTTTTGTGAGTGAAGTGAAGGGAACCTCTTAACACACCGTACAGCGCAGCAGCAGGGACTGTGCCAAACCCTAACGAAAGTACTGCTACTCCGACAGCCACCCCCTTTCCAATCCTTCTGATTTTCTTCTTTGACACCATCTCTTTCTTGTGATCATCTAGCTGAGTCTGGATTTGCTGTGCGATCTCCAAAATCTCTTGCAATTTCTTGCTCTGCGGGTTTCGCTTCCTGTGCTTTTTGACCTCGAGGATCAGCTCCTCAATGCTCAAAATGTTACGCTCGATAATCACAAGATCCGAATCTTTCTTCCTGGTCGTATTGAGTTTCGTGGTCGGCTTTCTCATCAAGGAGTTAGGGATTGGCTCGCGTTTAACGAGGGATTTGACAAGGTTCTCTGCCAACGCAATATCGAAAAGATGCTGATGGTCAAAGCTAGGCGGGTTGAGGAGTCTCCCCCAACCCCCCTTCTTGATCACTCCAAGAGTAGACGCCTGCTTGTCTTGGGCGTGCTTGTTGCCCAAATCTGTCAAGACGAGGGAAGCGTTCCTTGTTAGAGCGAAGTCTTGATACAACTCCTGTACTGATTTCTCAACCATCATGAGTCTCATGCTGGCGTCTCTTGTTGCTGTGTTAAGGGGCTGCATATGCAGCAAGCCAGACAGGACGATGCTTGTATCCAACATTTGGATTATGTAGGTGGTTATTTTGTTTTCTGCCATTTCATTTTTCTCGAGATCGGATCCAAACGCAGGCATGTCAATGAGGACTACCGAGAACCCTTCCTCACTAGCTCGTGGGCCGCAAATGGAGCAACGGTAGGCGATTGGGTCGGAATTGGTTTCTGCAATGCTCAAATAAAGCGCGTTAGTTCAAAGTTTTACTTCCAAGATGTAAAAAAGGCCATGAAATAGTAGTGAACCCACCCTCACTGTCAATTTCGATACCGGCTAAGCGGGCGATCAACTTGCTCTTTTCGGTCTGAGTCCCTGTTACCATGATAACAAGGTCTTGCGGGCTGACGATTATTATGAGCGGTTAGTCTGAGTCAAAGGGATTATTGCCATTCCGAATTACCTAGGAAGACCTTCGAGCCGGCCTAACGGCCACATAATTGAAGCGTCAATCATGATGTAGGATGTATCTGGCTGAGAGGGCGAGTTATTGTGCGTTCTTGCGAAGCTAGCACGATATATATGGTATTTTGCAGAGGAAGGCGTAAAACACTATTATGTATTTATACCTCTCGCCTTGGGTGTTACAAGACTTGCGAGACTGTCGGCGTTATTAGGCTAGTCAATGTCATTTTATCTTCACAGTTCAGCAAATCAAGAGATTGAGGGGCTAGCCACTGATGTCAATGTGCCGCTGCCCGATCTTGTATAGCAACCCAAAAGTCGCCTCCATTTCTACGAATGGCGTTAATCAACCAGCTGAGTTCGGAACGTGGCACCACTCTCCCCAAGACTATTGCGGCCTTGTTTGCACGAGATCACGCTGTTTGACTCATCGAGATAGCGTTCCAACACCGGTCATTAGGCTATTGGTCGCTGCCCAACTAATGGTAGGGTTTAGAGAAGTGACTGCCTTATCTCCACTCCGGGCGCGACAGCTCACACATGCATCGATCATCAGGTCTTCCCCAAAACTTCTTTCCAAGACTGATCCCACCAATCACGATCGACATCACGCCCAACCCTCAACACCAACAGCAGTATCACCAGATTCCCACGCAAGAGCCGTCGACTCTTGACGAACAAACAAAATTGCTGCCGTCTTGAAGCCATGCGCACCCTCGTCCCCCTCTCCTCCACCGTCGTACCGACCGTACGCGGTGCGAGAGGCAGTACGCGAACCTTAAGAAGCACTAGAGGCCGAGTTCAAAGCTCGCTTCAAGGCGATCACCACCCTTGCTGAAGCAGTCTACAACAGCTCCGCCAGAGAGCGGAAGGCAGGCTTCAATTGATCACTTCCCACCCCCTACTATTGGAACCACCATCTTGCAGTGCGCCCCCTATCCTCGTCAACCCTGACACAACCTGCGTTACAAGAAGTTCTTGTTTATTTTGCCGCGTTTACGCCTAGTAACTTTTGTAATATGACTGGGTATGCTCAGAATTTTTGTGTTGAGAGGTGCGGCCCAGTGGCGTATATGGACATGTAGATCTTACTGGTAGTGGATAGACAAAAGGAATTCCGAAAAATCAGCCTTAGGGTAAATAAAGGTACCACATCTAAAGTTAGAGCTAGGAATTTGGACCACTGACAGAAATTCATGGCTATGGCAAGAGATTTGCACTTTGACGTGTCAGGCCACTGCCACTGCCCGGAATTGGGCCCGTAATGGTAGCCAAGATTTGTTCCTTAAGCGGGGTTTAAATCAGAGTGCCGCCTCCAGGGCTAATTCCCGGCGGCATCTTTGACCGTTACTTTCTGACAAGAAGAGTGTCGAACTGCAGCGGCAGTTCTTGGCGCTCAGGCGCGCAGGCGCCTTACCGCTCCAGCCTAGCCTGGAGCGCAGGAGCCTTTGGTCATGTGCTCTCCTCACACACAGGGAGCTTTCTTTTGTATTTAGTCTGGGAGCTTCGCTCCCCCCCTTTCTACCTAATCAAGTCACTTTGCAACTGTACTTCCGCTGCTCCCATGAGCTCCGTACCCTCAGTGAAACGTTCCACAAAGAGACTTTGAGACGAGAATGAATTCTTGTCATTCAAGAGAAACTATAGTAGCAAACATGAGCAAATGTCAAATTACTGGGCCCTTGGATGCCTCAGCCGGCTCAATAAGATATCAGGGAGGGGGGAGGATTCTTTAGCCGAGGGCCGAAAACAGGGCCCCAGTTTTGGTGGGTGATTACAAGCCCCGCTCATTACCGTTCACCGTTTGACAAGGTTCAGAGCATGTAAGCGACCTGCGTTTACGGCGGCAAACGCGCCCTCTTTTGTAGGGCTTAGTGGTCTGGTGAACATTCTTAGATGCAACACGTGTCGATCCAAATGTAGTCGTAGCCGTCCTCCTTGGCCTGGATGCAGGACCGGATGACCTGTCAGCGCCGGCCTTGCGGGTCCCCGTGCCCAACTTCCATTCATCCGTACCCACCACATCTTGGTACAGAATCTCCTCATCGCCCCATGTGTGGGAGAGAAGAGCATAGGGCGGCCTTGTGTCGCCTAGGAAATATTCGAGATTGTGTGTTGCTGTGTTCAATAACCTCATTTTGGAAAAAGTTGCTCATACGAGGACTGATTCCAAGAGAGATATTATGGTGATGAGGGGTAGGAGGTTGGAACGAGGGGTAACTTGGCAAACGAGCCAGAAGGCGTGCCACAAATTCTCCAATCCGGATCGAGTACGTACCATGCATACCACCGCTTTTGTCCAATCATCTTGCCCATTGGCGGGCTCGTCGCATTCGTCCCTGTCTATTCTACCAAGTGCGAGCTTTGGTAGGGGGGCGCTACCCCAGCGATCCCATCATGCATACCATATTCTCGTTTCTGTGTAGACTGGTCGTCTTGGCGCGAGCCAAAACGTCGTCGAATAGGTCAATTCCCAGCTCCCAGTAAGTAACTTTATTCCCTATATATTAATAATCTACTCTTTAAGTTATTTATGGCATGCGGTGATGTGTTAGTGACGCCTTGGAAAGTTTCCGAAAAAGTCGTTAGGCAATGTACGCCTTAAATGGGCGTGGTGGATCAGCACGCAACCACTTACTCAACAAGTATCCGACAAGTCCCCGCGCCGATGAGACGGGAACTCCCATGCCTTGGCAGCCCCTGTAGCCTTCAAGTCCACAAAACGGAATCTGGGTTTAATATAGAGAAGAAAAGAACCCAACCCCCCCCCCCCCCCAAGGAAGCTGTGTGATGCTTGTATTACATTCTCATTCAATCAGGGCGTTGTAGGCTAAGTGCCGACTAACCGATGTTGCGACTTCAGTGTGGCGGGCCCACTCAGTGACCTGACCACCCAGTCGAAGACTGCCATGCGCCACCTATCAACTGGGCCAACAGCGCGGAGGATTCGCCACTTGGGACATTTCAACCCAAAATAACATGACGGGAACGCTGGGCTATGGCGACGCTCGCTGTAGGGCGGGCTCATCGACAATTTGGGCTATGTTTGGAACTCCATTACTTTGGGCCGCTATTTCCGAAATTCAGAGTCATGGGACGATGCACGCCTGCAGCAAAGCTCAAGCATGTCTCTCAGGATCCCTGGTGCTGGACATGAGGTCGATCAAATTTGGAAGTGAGTGTCTGGCACAGCCAACCTCCTGTTCCGGGAAGAAGGAGTCATAATTCCCTTGAACCCTATTGGCCCTCGTTAGTAGCGTGTGGACGTTGAAAGGGAGAGTTGGGAGGTGTCGGAAGAATCCAGGCAATGGATCTTTGGCAACAATGTGTTCGTCTAGGACTGGTCGTCGGAGTCGTGCATTCGTTTCGGACATGAGCCTCATATTTCCCCAAGGGAGTCGAGTCGCGACGTTGAGTATTAAAACACCCCTGGCCTGCGGGATACCTGCCCGCATTCATGGAAAGTGACTCGTCACTTCCTCCTCAATTTTCACGACATGTCTGGGAGCATATTGCCCAACAAACTTTATTCCCTCCGTTCCCACAAAACCTCTTTGGCTGCGATAGAACTGGCAAAGCCAAGCCCCCAAGATGCTAGGAAGCTCGGTAAAAGATGCCTACATCGCCGTGGTGGGCGTCACGGGCGCGGGCAAGACCTCGTTCATAACGACCTGCACTGGCAAAGGCAAATACTTGCCCTCACGTATTACCACCCCCTCCACTTTTCCTTCATTTCGTCTTCGCCCCGGATTCTTTGCTGACACACCTATGAAGACACCACCGAGGTCGAAGACCACACCTTCTACCTTAACGATAACGTCCGCGTTCATCTTATCGACACGCCAGGTCTCAGCGACGTCGACGGCAAGCCTGACACCGTTACCCAAACCATATTCGATGGTCTGAGCGGCCTTTTCAAACAGGGGAAGCGGTTCAGCGGGATTCTGCTCGTGCACCCGCTCGGCGCTCCGGTAAAGCCAACACTTCGCCCCGCGCTGGCCAAGATCATCACCTACCTGCACCTCTGTGGGTACCCTATGCCGATCGATTCCATCACCCTCGTGGAATCCCCCGTTTCGATGCTTTGCAGCGATGTCGGCGATGCTTCTCGCTCCGATGCCCCCCGCAATGGCGACGACGACGGGCTATTCCGCTCTCTCCGCCAATACGGCAGCCGCGTCTTTTCGCATGACGATACCCAACAGTCAGCGCTGGAGATCATCTCGCACGTCCTCAACTCGGACCAAGAGGCCGCGTTCAATGTCGGAAATGCAAAGTCCAAGTTCCAAGAGCTGTCGTCACGCGATGCCAGCCCCCTGGGGGGGCTTGCCGGAGATTTCATCGATCTAGGTTTCCCCGAGCTCGCCGAGCTCGAGAGTCTCACCATCCAGAGGAACAATGACAAGAACGGCATCCTGGCCTTCTACCGCGAGGAGGTCAAGAACCTGATGGCCGAGATCCGGGAAGGCGTGAAGCGCCAAAACTACCTGGCCGGCGCACTGGAGGAGGCCATCGACTACCGAGAGCGCGAGTACGAGCAATTGACCCTGGAAATAAACAAGGCCAAGGCTGAGCAGGAGCAAGAACGAGAGCAGCACGCTCGGGCCCTCGCTGAAAAGGAAAAGACGACGAGCGAGGCTCTTGCCCGAGCCAAGAACGCACAGGTGGAAATGGAACTCCTTGAGTCGAGACTGGTTCTGCAGTATACCACCCAGCTGCGGGATCAGGAGCGCACCTTACGTGAAGAGAAGGACAAGGCTGTCGGCGACGCCAAGGTGGATGCCCAGGCCGAGCTCGATCGCGTCACAGCGGACCTCCTGCGGGACTTCGAAGCCCGTCTTCAAGACAAGGAGCACGTTTTGCGTTTGGAAAACGCCAATGCCGTCCGCGAGGAGGGAGAGCGTATCCGAACCGAACTGGACAAGGAGCATCGGTCTAAACTGGAGTCGGCGCGAGAAGAGGACGCCCTGAAGGCGCAGGTGCAGTTGGCGCTTGTCAAGGAGGAGATGGGCGCCACGCACCGCGAGGAGCTTGCGTCTGTCAAGGCTCAGCTCGAGCAGCAGCGCAAGGATGAAGTTGATGCCGCGATTCGAGACGCTGCAGCCAAGGCCAAGATCGAGATGGCCCGACAGCGGGAAGACGATGAGAAGCGGGCGAAACAGGCCATGGCAGACCGAGAGGCCGAGTTTGAGAAGAAGCTGCGTCAAGATATCGCACAGATCGTGAGCCGTATGCAGGAGCAGCAGGAGCATCAGCTCGAGGAGGTCAGCAGGAGAGCAACCGACAAGGAGGAGAGGATGCGGCGGGCCGTAGCGGTGCTGGTGGAGAAGACAGAGCAGCAACACCAAGACGCCATGAAGAGCATGGAAGAGGAGGTTGCATTTTTGAGGAGCGAGAGGGAGGAACGTAAGCTGCAGTACCAGAAGGAGAAGGAGGAACGCGAGGAACGCGAGCGACAGTACCAGAAGGAATCCAAGTTTTGGTGGGGTGGTAAGAAGAGAAGTCTCACTTCATAGGTAGCAGCAGTTGCTTCTAGAGTTGCCATATATCACTAGCAACTATCTAGGACACAGATATATAGTCAATTATTACGAGACCCTCACGGTGCACCGTAGCCACCATCACCCTGTGCTGTAGCCCTGGCTAGGTCTCTAAGAAATACGGCGTTTAAAATTCTAAGAGACCTTTAAAAGTGCGAAGACGCCTGTTCGGAACCTACAAAGGCAGCAACAAACACAAGCACACCTTTTCAAGATGCCGAGGGGCCTGGCTAAAATACAAACATGCCTGCTTCAAACCAACAGGGGCATTCCCAAAATCCAGGGAAGCCTGTTCCGGAATGTAAGGAGGCGTTTTGACAATGCATGAAGGAGCGAAGAAGAAATTACCAAGGCTACATACAGTACAGGGTGACTGGGGGCGGCTACAGTGAACGGTGACGGCATCTACTTCATAGACGTAACGTGCATCACAAGGTGATTATCTAGGATACCAAGAAATAGTCAATTATTATTACGCAGGTACCTCCAATCACCTCCTCAGTGCCCGTCAACGGTCCGCTCCTATTCGCCAACGTATCAAATTAGAAACAACAGAAACTGCAGTATTTCTTCCAAAAGCTTTTTTTCCCTTCCGGTTCTCCTTCAACTTCATTCTGGGATATTTGGCGAGGTTTCCGAGGCGTATCACTGGATCTGCCACTGGTATCGTTTCTATTGTTCCCGTCTCGATGGACCCCTTTGGACGAAGCATGGTTTCCAAGGTCATCGGTCTTCTTGGATCCGCGGTGCACCCCAGACCCGCCTGTTGTGTGGTTGGACGTGTTAGTAGGCTTGCCATTGGTAGTGACAGAGGTGGTATTCTCGGCCTCGCCGGTTCTGTTGGAGTGACTCTGAGAAGTCGCAGGGGTCTTGCTGGTGATAGGATATCTCCTCGCCGCCATTATCTCGCGTTCCTCTAATACATTGAAGCATCGGGGTTAGTGTTGATACTCTTACTGACAGTTTACAGAGAAACGACCGGATCTACGTACCTTTGGTGATCGGCTTGGGTATGAACGGACATAGGGGTGGAAACTCGTCTCCGCTCGTGCGGCCGACTGCGTCTTCGTCGGCGCCGAACATCACATCCGCGAGGTTGACCTTGTCGTCCCAGACTTGAGGCTCGATCACTTTGGCATCCGAGCCGTCTGGATCCAAACTGCGCACGATCTTGACCTTGCCGAGGGTCCAAGTGGTATCGCCAGTGGCGCCCATGAACCTCACCCTGTCGGTTGGATCAACGTCGTCCGTTGCCTTGAGGTCGTAACCCAACTCCTCGACGAGGAATCGTTTCGAAATCATTGGCCCCACAAGGTTGCCCGTGTCGAAGAAGCGCTTGGCCCGGACATATCGTCCTGGTTGGCCTTTGCGCGCCAGCCAGAAATGACTGCTTCTCTGCTGGAGGATGACGTCGGGAATGGAGTCCTTGACCTTTTGGGCCGTGGAAAATGTCTGGTCTTCGGAGAGATCGGGGTACTTCTGCTTGGCGAGTATCCAGATTCTGCGGATTTCTTCTGGCGTGGAGCCGAATTGGAGGCGGCCCTTGACAAAGTCGTAGGCCTTCTCTAAATCCGACTTGCGCTGTGCTGGGGTCTGGTAGGGCCCGGCCGTGGCGAGCCCGGAACCTACATCGACGGGACGGTTGTCGGATAACTCCGTCACGATCTCCGGGGGGTAAACGTTGGGCGACTCATCCTCTAGGGGATCAGCGTCCTCTTGGACCTCTAGATGTGGTTCCAGGCCTAACTTTCGACGTTGTTCTTCGACATCTTGAAACCCTCGCCGCTCGGATCGCAATTTGCCTGTTTTCTCTCGAAAGTCTTGAGAGCGCTTGTCCAGTTTTTTGGACAAATCCGGAAAGAACTCTTTGAGTAACTTCGAGTCATGAGAATTTGACCGCAAAATACCAGGGATTGGCTCCTGGTCACGGTCGTCACTGCCACTGCTGTTGTGGGGTGACATTGTAGCGTCAATCAAAGATTAAGATCGCACTTCTCAAATTACTAGGGTGCGTGCACCAACAATGCCACATTTCCTCTCTATAAATCGTTCTTTATCTCTCACCATCCCACGAACCCACCATTGTCCACTGAGGCCTGTTTTGATGCTCGAATGCACGATGCGGCGGATATCTCTCAGGTGCGCGGTGTTGCAGGACGCTACAGCAGCTCCCCGGCAATCAGCAACTGAGAGCAACTGGCGGGGCCGCGGTTGCCTGTGGACGCCTCGACCACTGTGTGGGTTTTTTGATTCTGGGCGTTGGTGGCCGGCAAATAAGCGCCCGCCACGGTTTTATGAATTCGATGCCCAAGGGCCCCGCCCAGAAAAGTTCCAATGACGATGACAGCGCCTTCTGAGACATACAGCTGTCACGTCGCTGCCCAACCTGGGAAGCTTTCAGACTCCTTGTGAGGCTTTCTGCGTGTCGGGTGGTTTCCGAGCGAAAGATGCCTTATCATTTTGGCGGGCAGTCGCACAAACGCAGTCACACGTGTCACGACTTCTGGCCGTTGGGCTTTGGCTGTCGGTTGCCAAAGCCCAAGCGGCAGGGGACATCCTTGATTGGCCTGGGGATGCATCCAGATACATGAAGGCAGCTGCTCCCTCCGGCCTCAACACCACACCTCGGCGGCCTCCCTGTCTGCTCACCTTCAATTCGCATCTGGAGCAGCCATGGACCGAGAATCGGAGCAGCAGCAGCAGGAGCAGCAGCAGAAATCCCCACCCGGGACCTTCCGGGCCGAGGGCTACGCCAAATTGGGCAACTACATCGGCCAAAATCCCCAGCACGCTATCTTCTGCAGCTTCCGCGACTTGTACGCCGAGAATCTCCTGTACCTACAGGCCGAGGTAGTTTACCTGTCCGACGAGCTCAAGCGAGTTCAAGACAAAGACAACGCCACAACTGGCGATGACGACGAGACCGATGTGCGCTCTTCATATTTCCGGGACTGGAGACTCCTCCGGGCATCGGCCGAGGGGGAGAGCTCCGAGCAGCTCAACGCCATCATCAAACTCAAGGAGGCTTTAGACAAGTATTGTGAGTTTTGTCATCTCGGATCTATGTTATACTGCCTCCTGACACGGCCTCCACCGCGGAAAGATGACTCGCTCTTCCGCTACAACAAGATTCTGAAAATGGACCAGCCCAAGAAGAGGTCAATGAACGAAATGACAGAGTGGATGGAACGCCCCTTGCTGGGAAATATTCACATCAAGAGCGAAGACGAGGGCCTGTACATCCCCGCTGGCGATAAGAAGAGGAAACCAACCCACCACGAGATGGTGTGTTTGGACGAGTCCACTAACAATCGTGACCCCCTCACTGTCTGGATCATTCGGTGGTTGGTGAGGCCGTACCACGAAATCATCGGGAGGTGGATACACAAGGTATGTGACTTCGCACGGATGTACACGCAACGAGGGACGTAAATGTTGATTTGACCCTCCCCCCCCCCTGCAGTATGAATCGAGCGGCCCTTTCGAAAACACGATGCATTACTCGGAGAGCAAGATCGTCAAAGCGGTCGGGATGCTAGCGCTGGCCCTCGGATGTGCCATGCCAGCCATGTCGATATATATCCTGTACGTCGTCCAGGAAACGACCGTTAGGATCGGCATCATTCTTGGCTTGTCTGTTTTGTTCGCTTTGTGTCTAGCGAGCATGACGCTGGCGACACCACAGGAGATTTTCTCCTCAACAGCCACGTGAGTTTCTTCTTTCAAGTGGATGATGCGATGCTGATAAATGACCGTCCCTCAGATTTGCTGCTGTTCTTGTTGTGTTCATCGGAACGGATGGCGGTTCGTCAAATTAGACTGGAATTGCTGCCTCGGGCCTTTAACCCGGACGGAAAGCCAAAAGAGACAAAAATGTGGTACTGTTGAGAATACCCAGGACTCGGTTTTTTTGTAATTGTCAGGTCTTCCATGACCTATAGAGGTTGATGCTACGATTCGCCGGCGCAAATCAATTGGATACCTCAAGCCCTTCGAGACCCAGAATCATTGTTGGCCCGTCTAGTCTCGCGTGTGCGAAGCAACTTCAGTGTTCTCCTTCCTCGGTATCAAGTTCAACATGAACCACGCGGCACTCCAACTTATCAAGGTCAGCCACCGCTTCTGTTTTCTAGTCTTAGTACTGAGTTAGCTCTTCCTCTGCGTCCTTCAACCCAGCAAACTCTGCTTTAAACTTCTGCTCGACAGCCTCCTTCACATATGGCCTCCAACCGCTTCTATTCTCCATGAAGTCTCCCTCCAACTTCGGTTGCCTCTGCTCGGTCACGTTCTTACGCCTGTACAGCACCTCCCGCAGGCTGTAAGCAAACATAAAGTCATTAACAATCTTCCCCCCTGCCTTGTCGTCCCTCGACTTAGTCGCTTCAACACCCGCTTCCAGACTAAGTGGCACACCTGCTGCCGCGAGATCCACGGAGAGATGCGCACCGCTTCCGTTCTCACGTCCTCTGGAGCTGAGATACTCGGTGCTGTGAGCGATCTGCACGCTAACTATGAGATACAGATTGGTTGTAAATCTGCTGTTGCGGATGGCGTCCTGGACTTGCTGCTCCGTAAAGATAGTGCGGATATCGGCCAGAGTTGGGCTAATAATGCGCGTAGAAAGACGGGGGATTTTGTATAAGAGGCTGTCCCCCTTGGTTCGGTTAAGCTCGAGATTGGCTCCTGGGCCGATACTAGAGATGAATCTCGATCCGGAGTGATCACTATTCACGCTACGGGTGCTGATAGAAAGCCCTACCACTTTAATCCTACCGCCCGTCATAGCATTAACTTGAGCATCTTAGGCAAGAATGTCAAGGCAACATGGACTTGCCATCCAGAACCAACCAATCCAGCTGCGATGCGGCGCATGACAGGGACTTCAGTGGCAACGCCCATTGCCGCTGGTGTTGTTGCGTTGCTTCTGGAAATGGCGATGCTGGATGTCCCTAGCGACCCCGTGACGCAGGCAACGTTGCGAAGGATGCTGCCGATGCTCAAGACGTACGACGACATGATAGGACGCAGGACTATTATAACATTGCCCCGTGGAAGGTGCTTCAGCCGTGGAGAAGCTTAGCTGATATTGCCAAGCATATCGAGTGGGTTTTGGGTCCGAGGTTTGGGTTGTAGCAGGGCTTCGGCTTAGCCGCCCTGCTCCTAACGCAAAGTACGACTTCTCCTCTTGCAACCTACAGAGTGCCAGTAGAGCCCACTTCACTGCCAAGTCTCAAGCAATCTCGTTCTCGTTGGTATAGGTCGATGAGATGGGGCAAATCTTGCCCAGGTTTCAAACGCGAGCTCGAGCTCGTAGTCGAGATTGGGGTTTATAGAAATCGCGCCGTGTGAGGTTTCCGTCACTCTAGTCGGAGAAGCAGGCAAGCAGGCCGGGGATAAGATACCAGTCAGGCCGCTCGAAACCTGGTTTTTTTTTTTTCGTGAGGATTGTATGCTGTGGGTTTCATATGCCAACGGGGAACCCATCCCCAATATAAGGTGAGGTCTGCCACTAGGGTTCGGAAGATGAGCCTCGCCAACAACCGGGACAGCGGGCTGTGACTGTGAGAGATCCTTGCCGCTATTCGGAATACCGGCAAGGTCTACCAGCTACATATCAATCCTCTGACCGCCGATCACAGGACCTCTGCTGCCAAGTTCAGCTTTTTCACTCGACAAAACGCCCAGCTTTTCCTCACGAACACACGGAACGGGTTCGGGGTCCGTTATAGAAATCCGACCGTCGAGGTGTTTTAGAACCGTACACTACGCGCGGAGACCACTGGTCGCGTGGCGGGGCATTCAAGAGCCGTCATTGTTGAGGGTCCGGGGGGGTTTGTAAACGCATTGACAATTCGGAGCATCTTGGATGCCGGCATCAGATTTTACGACATTGATAGAGTGCTGCTTTGGGAGTAGAGCTTGACCAGAGCAGCAGCCTCTGACTGGCAGACTTGGCTTCAGATGTAGTGCGCACTAAAACCTCGGGTCCATCCCCAACGCCGGGAAGATTTACCGAGTACACATCAACCGCCCTACCGTGGAGCCCTTTAGTTGCTAGACTCAGGCTTTTCACTTCACCTGACCGGGAGCTATGTTGACCCTTTATTTTCCTGAGTTTTTCATATAGATATAGTGTAATACCTACCTCATCTACTACGATAATGATTGCGTGCTACCACATACAATTTTTATCCAGTGGATCGAACGATCAGGGTCCCACATACATGAGATCGGGGCTCTAACTTCGCGGAGCGCCAGACCTGGAAGACGTTAACTGTCTCCAGTACCCAAGGAGACCAAGGAGCCCAAACCTGCACCGCAGACACCACATCATTCGCCTATCAGCACCTCACCATCGTACTACGCGCAACATCGTCTCTCACACTCTACCGGATGTTTAGCTGCCTACCTCAGCAACCACCGATCCACCGCTGAAACGGGGACATGATGACTAGCGAGATCCTGGACGGAGGAACCGACGTCCTCGCGAGGTCTAAGTCTTCGACACACCTCATGATTCTGCGAGTCATCATTCAGTGTTAGGTGAATCCACAGACGCCTGTGCAGAAGAGGGCGGAAGTTGAGTTCAGGAGGTTGGAGAGATTCCCCCTCCCCCTCCCCCTCCCCAGGAGTTGGATCGAATGCAATGAATGGAGGAGGCGGACAAGAAACTGGCTTTCATCCTTGGCGTGCCCATCAAGATGCAAACAAGGCCTGTTATGTAACTAGGAAGCCAGGACTGGCTACTCGCCAGAGAAATATATCTCGAATTGTTCTTCCGCCTTTCGGCTCGCCATCTGACCACGTGATAGGGTTGTTTGCGGCCCTGTCAGTGCCGAGGGTGATAACCATGTGCTTTTCGGAGGCACAACGATGAGATCCTGAAGACTAGGTAATTACGAAGGCGGAGGAAGCGAGGACATGGAAGCAGGCACTTTTGTGATCCCGTCGGTGGGTGCTCCATTCAGCGTAGTCAGGATAAAGATTCTTGGATCACTCTTTCACTTCGCCCTAGGGGAGTAATACTTGCTTTGGCGCTTTCTTTGACCGCAACTCTCGCAGTTAGAGCGGCTCAGCTCAAAAAAGCCGTCGCTCAAACAGCTGGAGCCACGAGAGCGATCAATTACTTTGTTGGACATCTCCCCCGCCGCGCGGGTCTCAAACTGCCGGCCCTAGTCGAAGTAGGAAGGCAGTGAGCTTTTGGCCTGGTGCCATTCGGAGTGTCGTTGGAACCGTCGGTGGAGACAAACCAAGTCCGCGGGTCGGAAAAGAAGGGGAAGGAAGGAACAACACCCACTCCGCGAGCGGGTTCATTTCCTGGGTTTCGGATCATGCAACGTCAGATTGCTCCTCCACCATGATTTTCGTTCATACCCTTCCTCGCGAAGCGCTCCACCGAGATTTAGATCTGGATTCGGCACTAGACTCGGCACGCCTCATGAGCGCCCGCTACTGGCGGAATATCCCATTCGCGTCACCCCCAAATTGCACCGCTGCGCCGCGATCTCTTTCCGACAAAGCACCTTGGCTGATTTGCAAAACTCTACAATTTGTCGCTCACTGTTGACACCGATCGCTTCGTCAATCCATCCGCCAGCGCCGGCTCCGGCTGCGGCCCGCTACCAAAGATTGCTAGAGTTCTGAGCTCTTCAACTTGTCGAAAAGCACCGCTTGCGGCGCTCGAGCTCCCAGCCGGATCGCGGGCCGCGTGTTCCTCAAGGTACCGGCTCAAGTTGCTTCATTTCTGTCACTTGGAAGACTCCATCGCGTATTTAGGGCGTTGGTAGGTTGCTGACCAGTTTCTTGAATTTCATAGGGCACGTCAACCATAACAAACACCCGGCGCGAACTCCTGCGGAACCTAGACGAACAGCTACGAAACAACCCCAGAAGGACAAGATAGGTCAGTGGCGCAGTATCCCATACCGCGGTTGCCTCTCACCGCCCATGGTGGATTGCAGATGCGCATCGCAGGCTTCCCGATATGCTGCGGCATTTTGCCGTCAACAACGAAATTCGAGGTGCAGGCGACGGTTGCGATTCGTTCGCATGAAGCTCAAGGTCCGGTAGCCCGGTTAACCCCTCCAATGCAGACTAATACCTGATTTAGCATCAGTAGTATGCAAGGTCTGAAGTTGAGCCCCTCGGTGCGGACATTTGTGGTTTTCGATTGACAAGCAGATCGTCACGGCTCCGACGCCTGAAGACGTCTATTATAGCCGCCTACGCGATAAGATGCACCAATTACCGCCCTCCTCCTCCAATCGGGATCCGGTCAATGGGAACCTGCGTCTGTCCTGTGCGCCTCATGGTCGCGAGGGAGCACAACATGAAACAAAATATTGGCCATTGATAACCGCGTCCACGCGAGGGTCGGGTGCACACCATCTTTATGGTTGTGCTCGCCGAGGACGGTCAGCAAGCGAGGGTCGCCCGCTGATCCAAGCCGGACCGATTCTAAGATCTAGATCACCCCCCGCTTACGGTGCATCCTCTCCCGCTGGCCCGCACGGCATAAGGCACGTTTGATTTACTGTTGGAGCGGAACAAGCGTTTGGCTGGCTGCTGCGCGTGCTCAGAAGAACCCGGTATATCGAGCGGGCGCGGGCTGTTGGCTGGTGGCGGCAGAGCGACTTTAGCCAGAAGTTCCCATGACCCTTGCTCTCTGCGGGACGGCGTCCCATAGGACGGGCTCGACAGCTCCCGACCTGCCAAACTGCCAAGCTCCAGTGTTGACGCGTTGCGGCACTGGGGAACTCCATATAGGCGGTCCATGTGCCTCGCACCCACCTTCTGTTCGCCCTGTCATTCCCCTGCCCGCGCTTTTCCCCAGATTCAATTTGGCGTTATTGCGGAGGAGTGCCGAAAGTGGCACCGAGTAACGTTAGCATTGACGGGGGGCGTGCTGTACGTAGTGGCTGGTTGGCCGCTGGACTGACTGCTGAATTAAAGTAGATGGGTGACACTGTGCCCACTTTTCAGAACCCTCTCCTGGCCCTTCCCTTCGCTTCTCTCCGCCGCCGTCCATGCTTCGACGGCGCCCTCGTGCCACCGGCGACGACGACCTCGAACAAAGCCCGTCATGGCATCCAACGTGACAGCCGCCGGCAATGTCACGGCCAATGGATATAACCCTGCAAACGATAACAACACCGCGGCCTTCCTGTCGATCGTAGTTGTCATGTGGAGCTGCGCTTTTATCACCGCATGCTTGCGCTTTTATACGCGTGCCATCCTCGTGCGCTCATTCGGAAAGGACGATGTCTTCATGGCGCTCGCGGTAGTAAGCAGTCGCGCACCCTCCCCCGCTCAGGCCCGAGCCGGGCGCACTCTCACTCAGGTCTAACACGTTGCTGCAGCTATTTGGGATAGGGGGTCTCGTTTCGTGGATTGTCTGCTGCAAGAATGGCTATGGCCGACGTCAAAGGTGGATATCGAGAGATGAGCTCTCTGTGGTCTTGGAGGCGCAGTTCTACGAGTCCGTGCTCGAAGCATCATTTGCATTTGGCTTCCTGAAGACCTCCATCGCGCTGTCGTTGCTCCGACTGAACAGAGGGGGGAAATGGTACAAGCGTATATTGTGGGCGCTCATCGGTAATTACATCAGTCTCATCAGACCCTAAAGCGATGTCACTAACTATCTGCTCTTCTCGTCAGGGTTTACGTGCTTCTACACCCTCTTTGCTTTCATCACGTTCTTGACATGGTGTCGTCCCATCTCGGGGCTATGGGAGCGAACACCAGGGACAGAATGCTACGATATTCGTCTCTACAGAGCTTTTGGTCTCTTCAATGCTGGTCCGTTCCCTAATCTCTTCATCGTCGGAGCCCCTGAATATGGCTTGGCAGACCCCTGGACGTATCACTGACTGTTACAATTCAGCGTGCAACATCACGACCGATGTCATGTTTGCATCATTACCAGTTCCCCTCATATGGAGTCTCCAATTGCAGAGGAGAACACGGCTTTACCTCATTGCAATCCTCAGCGGTGGATACTTGTGAGTTCACATCTACATCTTGGCAGTAAGCGACCGCTACTAACATTCAGCTGTCAGCGCTGTCGCTCTGGGAATCACCAAGGCCGTGTTCATTTTCGCCTTTTTGTACGAGAGAGACGGCACCTTGTGAGTAGCCCAGTTTGGCGACCTCGTTGGGGGTCTAGGACAAGTCACTGACAGTTATCGTTTAGCAAACCCTGGTCCCCTTTCTTTGGAGCGTGAGTCCTCTCCGCTGTACTACGATGGGGGCAACTTACTGACATCGAGCAGTCTCCAACTGGACATGGGCATCATTGCGGCCTGCGCGCCTACGCTACGACCTCTATTGGGCAGAGTCTTGAGGCTCTCTGACAATCGCAACCACTACAACGATGCGAACTACTACAGAGCAGGCAAAGCATTGGATCGGATCCCCAAGAGCGGCAGCGAGAAGCGCGGATACTTGCGACAGAACACGGCATCTGGAGTCTTTGTCGAGGGACCGGGCAGTCCGAAACCCGAGAAATGGGCAGCAGTGAGCCGAGAGAAGACGAGTTTCACGGCGAGTGTCAGGAACGGCGAAACCGTCAAGGCCGATATCCTAGGAGAGAAAATCAGCATCGACGAGGACGCCATTCTGCAGCTCCCTCCCGATCCCCACTTCAAGGGGATAGTGAAGACGACTGAGTTCAAGGTGGAAAAATGAACGACCCCGCGATTATTTACGCCCGATCCCTGAAAGACGAAATCCAAATAACGAGCCCATGCGGAGGAGATGCGTCAGCAAATGCAGCACCAACTTCACGAAGAGGCCGTTTCCGATGCCGCCTGGGAAATCTCGCAAAGCCCGACAGTCTTTTCCTTGGGATGCAACACGACGTGTCCCGACATGACACCGGATGGAAATAAACAGACATACAAATAACGACAAAACAACAACCCTGAGCCGATTCCACCGATTTCCTTCAGCAGCGGCCCTACTCGAGGACGTGAGGCACGCCATTAAGGGGAATAAACGGGGAGGACAAGCGAAGCAGCACACCCACGCATACCCGGTTTCCCGGCTCCACTGAAGTCCGAGATGAGGGGGAGCATCAACTGCAACGTGGAAATTGCCGCCGTGCTTATCCGGAAGCGGAGAAATCCGCGGAGGATTCTTCCTCGTCCCGACCTCCCCACCGATGCAAGGGAAAAGCCTCACGGCGGAGGAGATGAGTTATGGGGGCGTTGGCTCAAGGAATGAAGGGACTGAACCCCCAAAGGAACGACCGAAAAATAGCATGCAACGGCGTTGGGCGTTGAGGGAAACGATAGGCACGAATGTAACGATTGCGCGCAGCATCACGGTCTTGATGAGGTAAATGACGAGAGGGGAACCTCTACGAAATGTCAGATACATGCATGTACATATCAGGGACTTGGATCAGAATTTGTGATTATTGGAGTAACTTGTTGTCTTTGATGTGTGTTTGGACATCGCCGAGGGCTTGCAGCTTTCCAGTTCCAGCGCCGATGATACCTACTGATTGGATTGTGTTGTGAGAATCAGCAGTCAAAATCGCATTGTATGCATGAGGTCTGCAAGTCTGAATATTGGCGTCTTGGTATGACAAAGACGTGAACCTTTCAAGCCTCACTCCCGCAGTGGCGCAGGGCATGGAACAAAGAAGGATCTGACTGCAAATACAGCTGATAAACAAGTGTCAATGATATCTTCCTTTGTTACGTGCGAATCCAAAGATGTCCAACCAAATTTTTTGAACCTTTTAGCCTCACGACTCCCCACTCCCAAGACTCTCCGTCGTCACAGGAGAGAAACTCGGAGAGCCATCTCGCACCCCCACCATCTCAACCACGTCTTTCTCAAAGTTAGGCCATTCTAGCTCCCCAAACCCACTAGTCGTCACCGGTGATATCAAGCAACCCAGCCCCCCAGGAATTTCCTCAGCCCCGGTATCTATTTTCCCCTTCCCTCTCCCTGACGACCTACTTACACTCGCGAGCGCCATCCTCGCCTGGTTCCTCTCCTTCCTCAGCCTCTGCTCTGTCAGTCTCCCTGCGGCTCTCTCCTTCTTGAGGAATGATACTTGCCCCCTTGCCTCGTCCCTCTCACTCCGCAACCGCTTCTCGACCTGCCGCGCCGAGTACACGTCGTTCTTCATCCCCGAGAGCGCCATGCGCGCTTCGTCTCTTTCTCTGAGGGCATTGCGGAGGGAGGCTTGTAGCTGAGCTGCTTGTGTATGTGCTTGTGCTTGGTCATCCCACCCGGCCATGAGGTTCTCAACGTCTAGCTCGAGATCTAGATTTAGGCCAAGGTCGAGATCCACCGGGATGGAGTCCATGTCCATACTTGATGGTGCTTGTGGTGCCGGTAGCGTCGTCGACTGCTGCTGCCGGGTGGGGGGTGTCTTACCCGAGGTAGTAGATCTACTAGTTGCAAACTGCTCTCTAGCTACCGCTCGGCCGAGACCTAGGCCAAACTCCATCCGCTGCTGGTGCTGCTGCTGCTGCTGTTGGCTCTGATCCCAACCCGCAGTAGAGGACCCATCACCGGCAGTGGCATTCAGCGACCCAGGCACGTTGTACCCATGCTGGCGCTGGCGCTGCTCCGGGACACCAGCAGTAGCAAACATAGCGGCGGCCGCGGCCGCATCGTAGGGAAACATGAGCGGGTCTGCATACGGCCCGGCCATCGGGATCAGTCCAGGCCAGGGCCCCCTTCCTTTTCTCCCAGGGGGTGGGCCAAAGCCGGGGGGCGGCCGGATTGCGGGTTGCGACTTCAAACGGCCCCTGAAGAAAAAAACTCCGGGGTATGTTGCAGCGCGCACACACGCCAAAAGCTTTTTTCTTTGGCTACCTTTTCGCTGCGGCGTCGGCTTGTCCAGGCGGGAGTTGGCTGGATGCGTGCGTGCGAGTGGACCGCGAAAAGCGAATTTAGGCTGTGGTGATCGCTCGCCAATCCAGTTCTCAATCCAGATATCCAGGGCCCTCTTCTCGAAAATCGCCAACGGCCGTGTGTGGCGCGAGGTCAGGCGAGGGGCGAATGAACGAACCGAGGGTTTGTGCCGCGGCAGAGCGGGTGGGCGGTCCACTTGTCAATGCCGGCTAATTAACACAGGGCCTGCGCGTGCGTGGCACAAGTGATATATATAGAGGCAGGGTGTCTATCGAGCCCCAAGCAGGCAGATCATTTCGTTTTGTTTGTCTCTTTGCGCGAGCGATTCCGGTTTGCTGGGTGATGTTGCCGCTGCTGTTGCTGCCGTTGCGCTGGGTGGTTCGGACTCGAGCGACAAATTGCGGAGGGGGTGTGACACGATGCGATGCTGCGTTGTGACGGACGGCGGGTTTATTACCCAGCAGCCAACAGTTCAGATAGAGGTGTGTGGTGGTGTACAGCTCGTCTCCGGCGTCATGGGACACTCTCTGCCACACAGCTTCACGTTGTCGACAGCGGCAATCAGTAAATCGTCCGAGAGAGAGAACGAGATCCCCACCGCATTCGAGCTTGACAAGAGCGGAGATTCCACTTTGCTTTGCTCATGTGACCCGAACTCCGATCGGATATCGGATACTGTCACCCTTGAAGCGAGAGGCGAGCACTCCACTTCTCCATCCGGGCAGCCAGCTAACCCCAGGATTCCCTTGGGTCGCATTCGCTTGGCAACCACCAATCTCGGCGCGTCCTTTGCCCCAATTCGGAGCCTCGGCGGAGGTAATCAACGCGCCTGTCGAATCGGCACGCTGCCTGACAGTACCGGCAGCGACTAATCGACAAGAGACTTGGCTGTTGATGATCGATCGATCAAAGCGCGCAATTGTTCCATATCTCATGACGAATCTTGATGGCTTGGCGTACTTTCTCCACCTTCCTTGCGAGTGCGAGACAGCTATTGGTTGCGATGGAGCCCCTGACTTTGACAAACACGACGCAACACCAATAAACGCACCCCTTTCCACATTATAGTGGGAAATTGAAGGTGAGGTGCCAAGCCTGCGCGGTCTTAGAAGTCCCAATTACACGATCCTTCTAGTTTCGAGAACTTGACCCTTTCCAAGATACCGAAGTAAAATACATGTCCCATATCAATAACACGGAGGAGACTGGTGTTTGAAATGGCAGGAGAGCTTTCTATCAGGTACTCAGAGTCAAAGCGTACATCGAAGACATTTAAATCCGAGTCAATTACATCCCAGTTGAACATATTTTTTCCCCCCAGTTCCAGTGATCATCCACGTCTATTCTTCCATTATAGTTCCGGCTTCTACAACGCAACGTTGCGTGACAACTATCCATCTACCCAATTTCTTTAGCCAATCAATCCTCCCTCCACGCCCGCTTTCCAGCTCGCCAGCGCCCGGACCATTGCCGTGGTGTTGGGATGCTCTGGCAGTAAGACCCTCCTCCGCTCAACACAGTACTCGAAGTATTCGAGAGCTCGAACCTCCTGCCCCTGCATGTGCCATATGTCAACGAGAAGCAGCATGTTCGCAACAGTACGAGGATGGTCGGGTCCAAGTATTTCCCTCAGTTGGCCAAAAGACTGTTGACAAATCGTTTCCGCCTCATCGAGGCGTCCTTGGCGAAGCCGAATGTTGGCCATGGTCATACGGTTGAGAATTGTTTCGGGGTGCTCGTCTCCAAGGACTCGCCTCTTCCTCTCAAACACAGAATCGCATAGAGTTTCGGCTTCTTCCAGTCGACCAATGACGCAATACATAGCAGCTAGGTGGTCCTGGCGTCCAAGAGTACTCGGATGCTCGACCCCCCGCCCCCGAACCCCTTCAAGAGCCTTTTCGGTGTAGCTGATTGCGTTCTCATGCTGGCCTCGGAGGCTGTGGATTACCGCCAGACCCGTCAGAGCTTGTACCGATGGGAACTCGTGCCCTCTGTTTGCCTGGAGGAGTTGGCGGTACATAGATTCGGCTTCGTCTAGCCGCCCCATGGCGCGGCAGGTGTCAGCTGTTCCAACAAGGTGCAGGAGTGTCTCGATGTGTTGGTCCCCAAGCACCCTTCCACTAGTGTCAAGGGCTTGTGCGTGTAGAAGTCTCGCATCCTCGGTACGCCCTAGGGCAAGCCTGGCGCTAGCAAGAGAGCTCAGGCAACCTAGCGTGGTTGGGCTATCGTCACCGGTGAGTCGGGTGCTCATGGCATAAGCTTTCTGTATCATCCTCTCTCCTTCGGACGCCCGACCTTGGTTGAGTAGCGTGTTACCCAGTCGTTGAAGAGCCGTGACCAGCTGCTCGCTTTCCACCCCCCGCCCGCCTCTCAGGGTGTCAGCCAGCTTACGAAAGGTCGCCTCCGCGGACTTATATCGACCCTGAGAGAGAAGAAAGTCACCAAGCTCCTGGAGGCTGAGTAACGTGGGTGGTGCAGCAGATCCCCATCGCCTTTCATGATCAGAAAAGGCTTGACGTAGGGTGGTTTCAAGATCCTGCGAGTCTTGTGGGTTGAGCAAGTACTGTCCAGGTCTTTGTGGTGGTACCAAAGGTTCAAGCTTTGGGCTCCGTCCTTGAAAGCGAGATTCCCTCGACAGTTCAACTGTCAGCATTGACAACGTTGGCGAGACAGCCGGCTGGATGGAGCCTGGGGAGCCAACAACCGGTGGAGATAAATGGGAATTACAGGAGCTCCCCGATCCGCAACTCTCTGATGCCGTTCGATAAGAGACGTCCGCAGGGGCAACTGTTTTGTCAGCTCTGGTCCTGATTTGACATGACCTTAGGTCGGCAGTGTACCTACTACCCAGAACGGGGTCAACCCCGATAAGATTGGGGTTCCTCTTCTCAAAGCCGGATATCTTTCTCTTGGTGACGATAACACCACGGACCTTGAACTTGAGTTTTCGCTTTCCCGGTTCATTGAGCCGCCGGTAACGCTGCCTCCGAGCGATGAAGACCATCTCGAATGTTTTAACCTTCTTTTCGAGGCCCCATTTGCTTATTCTATTTTCATACTGCCGAATTCTGATGTTCGTCAGTATTAACGGGCAAACAACCCCGGATAACGGGGTAGGAGAGCGTAAGACACGCACGTGGCTTCAAATCCGTGGACTTGCTGCATGGCTTTGGCCACCCGAGACAGAGTCTGGTTTTGCTGCACATACAATTCGGACACATGGCGCTTGACCGACTCCCAAGCCTCTTCAGGGATTGCGGGGGCCTTTGCCTTGCGCGCAAGAACGGGTCCATGAGCCGCGGCGCGCTTCCGGGTGATGGCGCGGCGTCCGGGTTTGACGGACCTTACCGCCGACGGAGGGGGCTCCAAGCTTGGCAACAATGTTGACGGGGGTGCTTCGGGGTCGAGCTCCATGGGCAAGAGAAATTCATGATCATCCGCCATCTCCACTATTGATTCACGGTCGCTTTCGTCTTCGCTCGTGTAGATTGGTGCATAGGAGGTTGTTGCCGAGGACGGGAGTGCAAAACATCGCGGCGAGATAGGTTGTTTTGCCCGCCTTTTCAAAACCACAATGTTGCGGCAATGTCGCGGCAGCGGTGACAACTGGAGGCTCGCAAAACCACAACCTGACGGCAGGCGTCCAATGGCATTCACGCTGTGCCTGGTACTGCTCGTCCACGCACAGACCACTCCGTCACCCCTTCACACCTCAGTGTGCCCGCAGTGTGCCCGCTCGGTGACCGCGCTTTGGCGACCTCCCGACCTGAACCTCAAATCTCGAGGAAAGAGCGCACCCAAATAATAAAATCAGAGTGGCCTGCAATCAGTTTGGGCCGGTGAGGCGTATTGTGGCGTGTTTGGGAATGCGGTGGCCGCAGAGGACCGGATGGGGATGGTGTTCGCATTCCATGCGATGGCCGCCCGGTGAAGAGGCACGTTGGAATCTCCCACCGCCACCGTGGGAGTGTGGAACATTGGGATCCCCCACCAACCTACTGTTCATTGGATTCATTCCCATGGCGCTCCTGCAGCTTGCATTGTATATGCCATTCTGCATAAAAGCCGCGGGCAACCAGGGTTGCGACTTGTCTCCACAACTGCACACTGTAACGATGATACCGATTTCCGCGCTCGCTCTGCCCACCGCCTTTGCACTTGCAATGCACCCGGGTCCCGGCTGCGGCTGGAAACAGCCTCCAGAGGGGTTCTCCCCGCCCGCAGCCTCAGCCCCATAGGTATCGGCCAACCGCTCCCCCATATTCGCCAATCATGGATTTCGATGGCGATAATCCACCAGCAGGGAGGTATAGTCATTTAGGTCTGCCTACCTTGGTAGCTACCGGTTAGTTCGTGCTGCCCTAACTCGGAGGACACGGTGGTTGGCATCTTACAGTCTCGCGCCAAGCGAAGTATTCGATGGTGTACCTAGGGAAGCATGCGTAAAAACCTCGCCTCTACGTAGTATGTTGAGTATGCTGTGGGTCGGTACCAAGAAAGCGGCAGGCGCAATAGCTACATACCTTCGACACTGACGATGGACGGCTGCCGAAACTGGGCGTCGACCCGGCCGTTTTGTCGCTAATCTCTTCCTCTAAAGCGTTTTAATTGGCTAGAAAAAGGTCTGCGTTGGTTCACAGACGCTTGTCTTCTTTTGACTTCCCGCATTGGGCGCGCTGTGTCTTCGTGCCAGGTCAGATTGCTGCAAAACCACAATCGCAATACCAAAGGCTAACAAAACCACAATGGTCACCACGCTTTAGCCCCCCGAGGTTCGGCTGCTGGCGGCTGCGTGGGGATAAGTAGTGAGACAAATCCCGTTGCTAATCCTATCTGTGAGTTCTTCCTCTCTTCGTCAGTCTTCCCTATACTCTTAGAATATATCTCCTACCACCTACTTGAGCCACCTTGTGCTTGGTTCTGCCTTCAGACCTATCCCTCCCCTATACCAACCTGCTGTTTCGACCAGACCCCAGTCCACCATGTCGCCCTCCGTCCCCTCTGCCTCTCAAATCTCCAAACAGCATCCTAGCACTCACGGTCAACAGACCAGGTACGCAGAATACGTTAGTATTATTTCAAGAAGAACGATTGCTTATCGTCGGCCAGCGGCGATTCCACAGCTGAAAAGCAAGCTGCGCCCTCGATGATAGGTCGCAAAAAGTATGGACCCCAAGCCCCTTTCTTCTTGGTTCGAATCATCATGCTGACCAGAATAGACCAGGGAACAAACTCAAGCTCCCGACGGCCTCGACAACCATGCTGACGCAATGGGTTTCTGAGACCCGACGCGGGGACCTCACTACTGCCGAGTTGCTGTACCGGGCTGGACTCAAGTGAGCTCAGGATACGCTCCAGGACCACGTCTTGCGATAACGTTGTCCACCATACGTCGGGATAATCTTTGATCTTCCCGTGTTCCCCCATCTTCATGGTGTATCTATATCTAGATAATATCACATGGCTCGTCAACTTCCCCTCTTGCTTCGGAAGAAACCACTTAGCGCCCCCATCAGACCCTGTAGTCCCTTCGTTTCACTACCTTCCACCATTCCGCCCCTGATCCAACCCGGCAGTTTCGTCCGTATCCTCTCGGTTCCGAATCTACGATCCACAAGGACGATCGCCGCGTAGTCGTTCATGTGTCGGATGGCTCGTCCGATACTTTGGTTTACAGCCCGCATGCACGCGTTTTCGTAGAAGTCCCTTGCCATCTGCTTTGCTTGAGCCTGGGCCTGCTCTCTGCTGATTGTGACTCTGGTCTCAGCTCCGGTGTCTGAGCTAGGCTTTTCCGTGTCTGTGTCCCCCAGGAGACGGGACATTGTAGACGACTCGATATATTCAATTCGCGCCTTCCATTCCGGAGAGTTGATGTTGGGATATGGCAGGCCAACAATGACAACGCATCGACCTAATCGGTCAGAGAAGTTGATGCCTTCGCTCATCTTTCCACCCACAACACTGAGAAGCAGAGCGCCGGTCTGTGTTGCCTTTCCTAAAGTCTTTGGCCCGTCCTCTGGCGACAGGATTGCCTGTGTGTATTCCTGCAAAACCTCATCGCTCGAGGCTCCCTTCGTATCACAGAAGACGACCTTTCTTGATGTCAGTCTTTCCCATATGGATTTTGTGGCGCCATTCGACGGGACCGGCTCTGGAGCCTTCCAGATACCGACGACTTGGTCAAGGTATCCGTAGCTGGGGAAGAAGATAACCACGCCATCTGGCACTACGGAGCAGATATTCACGATCGCGAGACCGAGCTGTCGGACCATTGCCCGGTCGCTGCGCTTTTGAAAGCTGAATTCAAAGGCGTCAGGGGCCGCTGCAGCGCCAGGCTCGGAAGGTCGTGTCGAGCCTAGCGTCCACACACAGAGACTGGACGGTGGGATGACATGGCCACAGCTCAGAGTCGTGATCTTGGGCGAAGGTAACGTTGGAAACAGATGTGCTTTGTAGTCGTCGAACGGAGACATTGTTCCGCCGGCGAGAATCACTGCTCTTGCGCTCTCAGCGATGGATGAGAAAGCGTGTGTCGGTGAGAGCAAGAGATACGACAGTTTGATATCGAGGGGAGTTCCGGGGATCTTCTCAAAGAAAATGCGACCTTCTTTGCTCAAATTCGTCAGCGCTGTAAGGAAAGAGACCAGCGTATGAAGAACTGGTGATGATGTTTTTGATTTGGCGCCAGAGGCTCCGGAATCTTGCTCCTCGATGTGGGCGGCGTAGCCTTCGACCTTGTACGCCAACTTCGAATCATGGATGTACTTTATCAACTGGTATAGATTGATTTGGTCGGCACCGCGGTGCTTGAGTAACCCGTTTGAATCCGCGATCCCTTGGTCAGTCTGTTTTCAAAGATACGTCAGCCCCAGTCCGCAGTATCAAGAACACCACATCGTACCTTTGCTTCAAGGGTTACCGTCAACCACTCGGTCAGCGAATCCACAACTCTCGCGACCTGCGCGACCAGAACTCGATTTTCACCCTTCAGCTTCTTGCCAAACCGCTTCACGTAGACTCCGAGCATCTGTCTTGCTCTTCGCAGCTCCGCAAGACGTATTTCCGCAGCATAGACATTCGCCACAGCGTCCATGATGTTGTGCGCCTCGTCAATTATGACAACATTCCCCTCGAGTTTGATACCGAGGGCCTCCCGTGCGCTCTGCTGTAGCAATAACGGGTATGGTAGGGTTATGACTTCGGCTCCGGGGATGGCTGTTCTCGAGGCATAGTAGGGACAAATCTGGAGCCCTTTGCCAATCTGGTGCATGTCCTCGATATCTGGCAAGGTTGCAAAGACTGTGTCGCGGAATTGATGCGTTTCTTTCAGGTTCTCGGCAGTGGGCATGAATGCACACCTTTCCTTAGTCTTCGACTGCTGTAATTCCGTACACCGGTCGTTTATTGCGGACAAAGAACTAAGTCGAGACACCGACGGGTTGATGCAGAGCTTCTGCCTTGAAGATAGCGGCACTTGTTTTATCGTCTCCGCGAGGGGCTTCTCGGAGTCTTGCCCAGATGGGATTGCTTTAGACGGGAGGGAGGGAGGAAACACAGGCCGCCGCAGCTCTGAAATAAATTGCGTCAACTGCGAGTGTGTCCTGGACGTGTAGTAAATCTGTCAAGTGTCAGTAACCTTCCGTTGTAAGCCAAGCCAGATATGACACACCTTGATCTCATCCTCCTGCTCGCCCTCCTCCTCCTCCTCCTCCTTCACCCTCCCCAACCCAACCCTCGACAACAAATCCCTCGTCTCCTTACTCAAAAGACTAAACGGATCATCACTTGCCACCCCATCGGCACCCCCTTCCCAATCCCCGATCCAAAACTCCGCCTCCTCATCCACCTCTTTCCTCTTCTCCCTCCCGCCATCAACCCTCTGCCGCTTACTTCCACGCCCCTTCTCCTCCATCATTTTCTCTCTAGCACGCACCCTCTCCAACCGCGCCTCTCGCTCCTCCCATTTCTTCATCAACTCTTCCCTCTTCCGCTTCAGCGCGGTATCAAGCATCCAATCGGGCTCGCCCGCCATATTCTTCGCCGTCTCCTCGAGGCCCGCCTCGTAAATGCCCCGCTTGTGATTGCGCAGCCATGTGAGCGCGGAACATATTAATGACAATGATTTCCCCTGGAGATGCATCAGATTAGATAACGGGTGTCAGGAGCGATGATGAACAGAGGCGTCATCGCTGGGAGTGAACCTTACCGTTCCAGTGGGGCTCTCGAGGATGCCGACCTGCCCGTTTCCTTTCTCTAGGACGCCGTAAACAGCGCGCATGAATTCGATTTGCACATCGTACGGGGTGAAGGGATGGTGGAAATCGAGTGGCGTTTTGTCATCCGCATCGGTCGTCTCAATGTTTGTGGTCAAAGCCATTTTTGGATCGCAGAATTGATTGCGACGAAACCGATCATATCAGGACCTGAGTGCCGGAAACGCAAAGAGATGAGCGGGGAACAGGTGTTATTTATAGCCCCATTGAATGCGACTCAAAAAGAGAGATCTGGAGATGGCGCGGTGATTTTAGAAGGTGCGCGTTTTCAACCGCTGAACAGCTGTCACAAATCGCGCTGTCACGTGATTGGCATAAAAAGGGGCCAGAACTCGGGTCATTTATGCTACGCAAACACCATGGCTAAAAACCCAACATCCAAACTCCAGCACCAATCCTTTGTAATGTACAATATAGGTACAGTCAAGATAACACCCAAACTCCTGGTATGCTACCGTTACCGCCGCTTTAGACCGTCAAAATATCCATCTCATCATCATCAACACCTTCGGCCACCTCCTGAGAAGGTGCATCGGCCCCCAATCGCAGGAACTCATGCTCCAGAGCCTCGTCGGCGCTGATACGGCGGCCTGGATCAAGCTCCATGCATCGGTTCAGGAATTCGACTGCTAGCTTCTCCTCATCGTTCAAAGTTTCGCCGGAATCGCTGCGACATGTGCTCCAGAGAATAATACGCTCAAGGCTGAAACCAGTAGTTCCAATCGTTGGGATTGTTGTCTCGAACATGCAGCCATGCAGTTGACCAGCGAGACGCATCTTCTTCTGGCCAAAGATGGTGGCGATTTCGATCATGGCCTCGACGTCATCCGCCGAGTTGAAGAACGGGAAGCGGCGTGAAAGGATGGTCAGGAGGATGACGCCCACACTCCAAATGTCGATTTTGGTGGTCTGCTCAGTACATTTGAACAGAACCTCGGGCGCACGGAAGCCTCGAGTTCCCGCACGGTTGGCCCTGCGTGAGGGCCGGGTGTCCTGCTTGGGATATCCGTTGTTCGGTGCGAGACTCGAGTGGAGAGCTGCACGGAGCTTCGTTTTCCGGGCCACCGGATCATCGTGGCATGTACAAGGTTTGCTGTCGACACCCTCGCGCTCAGCCAGCCCAAAGTCAACCAGCACTCCACGCTGACTGTCGGGATCATAAAGAAAATTTGTGGGTTTGATGTCTCGGTGCAGAATGTTCTTCGCGTGGACGAACGAGAGAGCTGTGAAGAGAGAGCGGAAGTAGATGCCCATGTCCGGAACCGTCATCTTGCGGAAATACTCGCGGAAATCCATGTGCCTGAAGTAAGGCAGGATCGCCACAACCTGATCTGTTGAACGGAATGCCGTAATTAACGGGCACACAGAAGGGCAGTTGCGCAGATCGTGTAGGAGCTCGAGCTCGTTGAGAATTCGCGTGGGGGAGGACGTGACATAAATCTTCTTGATGGCGACGTATTTGGGCTTCCGACGGCGCTGTACCTGTTCGGTTCCCTGAGAGGTGCCATCGATTGTCATGCTGGAATAGCTAGCGAAGCTCTTCAGTGGCGGGGGCGACCATTTCTCGTTCTCTTTCTCCATGTCCCAGGAGTTGTCGAATCGCTCGTACTGCAGGTCTTCGGCTTTGTAAACGGTGGAGAAAGTACCTGGTTTGTGTCAACGGGACGAGTCTTGCCATGGGGATGGGCGGCGACGAACCTTCACCAATGCGCTTGATCAACCTGTACCGCTGCTTAAAGCTCGGGTATGTATTTGCCAATTTCTCCATATCCTCGTGGATATTGCCGTCGACCACAGGGGCTTCCTCAGAGCTTTCCGAGTAGTTGGACTCATGGTCGTCCGCATCCTCCATTGGCTCGCCTCCCGCTTCTTCTTCCTCGTCGTCGTCAAGCCCAGCGTGCTCGCTCATGTCGGTGTCTTGGGTGGAGGGGGGGACATCTTCGTGGATGTTGAAGGGTTCCTCCGGTTGGCGACGTCGTACAGGGGCTACTGTCGCCATTCTGGAGAATTGTCGAGTGGAAGCAGGCGGAATCCGGGGAGAGCGGCGAGTGTCCAACAGTCCACCAGTCCGATCTGGACGCTATTCGCAGCGCATGAAGCTCCGGCACAAAAGAGAGCTCACCGAAAGCACGCAAGTCAAGCGGGCAAAGAAATCGAACCCAATTGGCAGGGGTTGGCGGTGGGTGTTAAGGTGGTGTGCCGTCTGCTATTGTTTGGTGCAGCGGCTCGTAGCAGGAACCGGCGGCGCTGATGTTGGGGGGGTGGAGGGGTCGCGCACGGGCCAAGACGCGAAGTTTTGCGGGACAGCAGCGCCGAATCCAGCGGCGCGTCAGGCAAAGTCAACAAACAATTGCGCCGTTGCCGGGGTCCCCCACCACAAATCGCACCGTCGCAAAAGTCACATCATCCGCCAACGAGGGGATACTGGAAGAAAACACCAGCACCGACGATCCATCTTGACCTGCATTGGTCCGTGATTCTACCAGTGCGCCCGCAGGCAGCCGGCGACTGACCTTTTACTATTCTTCTGGTGTTTTGCGTATTGTGCATCCCTCAGACCACCGAAATACCCCATCTCCATCGAGGCCACTCGCACTATCGAAAGCGGTCGCGCGTCTCCCCCGCTCGCTGTTGTCCACCATGGACAGCATCAACTTCGACATCAATGATGCGCTCAAGCATTACATGAGCGATCCCGCCAGTATCCCGACCTCCGAGGCTGATGGAGCGCTGGCAGACTGCGAGAATGACCCCGAGTCACTAACGGACAACGGCGTCGTCAACGGCGTCCTGAACCCGATCGTAGACGCCATCGCCGAGAACCCTGATGCCATCATGCGCAGCCAGATCTTCGACTCTCTACAGTTCCTCTTAAAGTGTGCATCCGTCTCCTCTACCCCGTCATTCTCTCTTTCGGTGGGCAGCTCGACGCCCGCTCGGCCTCCCCGGCCTTCCATATCTCTTTCCGGTCAACCCTTTCGTGAATATGTTTCTAAGCTGTTTGAACTCTCCAGGCACACATCCTTTCTCTCCGCGCATGCGCTCAGCAAGATCTTCGACTTGATCACATCAGGCTTGGCGGCCGAGGCCGATGCCATCCACCAGGATCTCGAATCTGACGAACAGGAGCTTGTTGCGCACCACAAGCAACTACTCGAGATATACGGCTTTCTGCTGCAGTGGACGATTGCCGCAGTCGAGACCAAGGCTGCCGAGAAATCGACGACTACAGTAGCAGGGCGAGGCCGTGGTAAACCCAAGGGCAAGAAAGACGCGGCGCCCAAAGATGGAAGCTGGGACTCATCAGCGCAGCTGGAATCGGCGCTCAGCACTATGTGCAAGGTCTTGCGGTTGAAGCTAGGGAAGATCTTTCTAACGACATCAGAACGCGACACCTTCATCGGCTTGCTGACCCGACCGGTGTACATGATACTCGAGAGCGAGCAGCGCGTGAAGAACACTAGCATTCGCATGCACACGTTTAAGGTCCTCTGCATTGCCGTCAAGCATCACGGCCATGGATACGGTAGGTTTTGCAGCCTACGCCGGACGATCACAACTCGCTAACATACTCCAGCTGCGCAAATTTCCATTGTCCAGAATCTGACATACTTCGAGCATCTGTCGGAGCCGATGGCCGAGTTCCTCCATATTCTTGCGGAACAATACGACTATCCCCAGCTCGCGGATGAAATTCTTCGCGAACTGAGCAACAAGGAGTTCAATAGCAATGACACGAAGGGGCCAAAGTCGGTATCTACCTTCATGGTCAAGCTCTCCGAGTTGGCGCCCAGGCTTGTCATTAAGCAGGTGACTCTGCTTGCCAAGCAGCTAGATAGCGAGGTAGGCATCAACCACCGCTCCGCGCGAGAAACCCTGTAGCTAACCGAAGTAGTCCCATACCCTCCGCTCTGCCCTGATCGAGGTCTTCGGGAACATGCTTGCGCATCTGAGCAAGACAGACGAGAGGGGAGAGAATCACAAGACGCAGATGAACGCATTCTTCGACGTGTTGGAGGAGCGCTTCCTTGACATCAATCCCTACTGTCGCTGCCGAACCCTCCAGGTCTATGTCAAGCTCTGTGAGCTTGACCAGAAGTTCCCCAAACGGAGACAAAGAGCCGCCGAACTGGCCTGCCGCAGTCTGGAAGACAAGAGCAGCCATGTGAGGAGAAACGCCATCAAGCTGCTTGGAACCCTTATCAGGACACACCCGTTCACTGCACTACATGGATCACAACTGGCAAGGAAAGAATGGCAGGCGCGTTTGGAGAAGGTTGAGCAGGAGCTGAATGCTTTGAAGCCTCCTGTCGATGCCCCGGGCCTCGACGGAGAGAAGGGCAATAACACAACAGTAGACCCGGCTCTGCTCGACGATGCCACTCAACTCGAGTCCCCGAAGAAGCAGCATCCCTCAGAGATGACCGACGAAGAGAAAGCAGCAGCGATCCGAAAAGCACAGGAAGAAGCAGCAACTTCGGAGGCAATCGACAAACTCACGCTCACAAAGCGATACTACTCCGAGGCTCTCAAGTTCATCGATGTTCTCCATGAGGCAACGGGCACCGTCTGCCAGTTGCTTGGGTCAAAGAACAAGAGCGAGGTCATCGAGGCCATGGACTACTTCGAGATCGGCGATGCATACAACATTGAGCAGAACAAGGTCGGCATTCGCCGCATGCTCAGGCTCATTTGGACAAAGGGCAACAGCGACGAGGGCAAGGGTGTTCAGACCCATCTTATCGAGGCTTACAAGCGGCTGTTCTTCGAAGCGCCCGACTCCTTCAGTCCAAACGACGCGGCCAATTACATTGCCCGCAATATGATCAGTCTCACCTTTGGGGCCACGCCTGCTGAGTTGACCTCCTTGGAGCAGTTGCTTGCTACCATGATGAAGGGGGGGATGATTCCCGACATCGTCACTGCGAAGCTCTGGCAAGTGTATGGTGTGCAGAAGCGAGAGATCTCACGAACCCAGAGGAGAGGCGCTATCATTGTTCTTGGAATGCTGGCTACTGCCAGCCCCGAGATTGTGGTTGGGGAGATGGAGGCCATGTTGCGGACCGGACTTGGCGCTCACGGACGTGCTGATCTCCAGTTGGCAAAATTTACCTGCGTTGCTCTCAGGCGTATCAACCCAACCGGTCGCCAGGCTAAGGAGTCTGCCATCAAGTTCTCGCGCCTGCCTAACGAGCACGCCGTGCTAGCAAAACTCGCCGCCATTACAGAAGTACCATCGGAAAGCAAGGAATGGTATGGTTTAGCGGAGCAGGCTATCAACGCCATCTACGCTATTTCTAGGCATCCCGATGTCCTATGCTCTGAGATCATCCGCCGCAAGACACGAGCCGTTTTCTCGCCCCCGGCCTCCCGACCTACCTCTCGAGATGAGACCCAGGCTGTTCCCAACCCAGACGGCGAGGAGGCCGAGGATGTGACCGTCATGCCGCTTACGCAACAAGTTCAGACAAGCCCAACCAAGAAGCAAAACAAGGACAACACGATTGGTCTCTCCCAGCTCCTCTTTATTGTTGGTCACGTTGCTATCAAGCAGATTGTGCATCTCGAGCTGTGTGAGCTGGACTTCAAGCGCCGTAAGCAAGAGAAGGAGAAGAGTGCACAGGCAGCGAAGGAGTTGTCGGCCAGCACCTCAAGTCGCAAGTCTTCGGCCCAGGTCAAGGACAAGGCGAAGGAAGAAGATGAGGGCGATGAGATGGATCTCATCGGTGGTACCTCCGAAGATGACTTCACCGAGGTCATGTCGCTCATCCGTGAACGGGAGCTGCTGTACGGGCCAGAATCGCTTCTGGCCATGTTCGGCCCCATGGTCAGCGAGATCTGCGCCAATAACACCACCTACAAGGACAGGGGGCTGCAGCAGGCTGCTACCCTCTGCCTGGCTAAGCTGATGTGCGTCTCATCCGAGTACTGCGAGGCTAATCTCCCTCTCCTCATCACCATCATGGAGCGCTCTACCGACGCAACCGTCCGCAGCAATGCCGTCATTGCTCTCGGCGACATGGCTGTGTGCTTCAACCACCTGATCGACGAGAATACAGACTTCCTGTATCGCCGACTGGCAGATCCCGAGCCCTCCGTCAAGCGGACCTGCTTGATGACCCTTACCTTCCTGATTCTCGCAGGCCAGGTCAAGGTCAAGGGCCAGCTGGGAGAGATGGCCAAGTGCCTCGAGGACGAAGACAAGAGAATCGCCGACCTTGCGCGCATGTTCTTCACGGAGCTCAGCACCAAAGACAACGCAGTGTACAACCACTTTGTCGACATGTTCAGCTTGTTGTCTGCAGACAAGGATATGGACGAGGACAACTTCAAGAGAGTCATGCGCTTCCTGCTTGGATTTGTTGAGAAGGTAAGACACCCTTTTTGTGACATGAAGACATTGACAATTGTTAACCAGTATCATGAAAACAGGACAAGCACGCTAAGCAACTGGCAGACAAGCTCGCCGCCCGTCTTCCGCGTTGCGATACCGAGCGACAATGGAGCGACGTCGCCTTTGCGCTGGGGTTACTTCAGCATAAGAACGAGGATATTACGAAGCTGGTTTCGGAAGGATTCAAAGTCGTTCAGACGGCTGCATAAACATGACTTGCTTGCTTGTAAATTATTGAGTAGAATACACTTGGTCGTTGGTTGCTCGGCGCAGCGTAGCGATTGCGGGTATGGTTGGATGCATATGCTTCTGGATGGAATGGAATGAATGGATACCACGTGTGGTTGGGACGGGGGCTAGATGTTTATCGTAATGATGCTGTATGATGGGAGCAATAACGAGTACGGATTTTCAGGCTTGGCGTGGTGTTGTTGCTGCTTGTATTTGATGAGGTGAGGACGGTCCTGCTTTGCAGGTTGTCAACATGTTTGTGACCTTTCGTACCCTTTTCATCAGGATCAAATTGCCGATGTACCTCGTCCGCCCTGGGGAACCGGCCCGCCTGCCCCTAAAGACGGTGACAGTTGCTCAGCAACATCGCTAGATGATGATGTGGTGTCCAGCTTGGAATATGCCTCAGATACTTTGTTTTGGCTGTTCATTTGGTCTAGAGACCTCGGTATGTTTCCTGTGCATAACGACAGCGTTTCCTCTCCCATGCTCGTAGCGTCAGTTTGGCTTTCCATCATCCTCACAAGACGAGTAAAAAGACCGCGAAACGGCCCGCATGAGGTTTACGCAAAAGATAACATCTGGGATCAAGCTGGACGTCAAGCCATCACGGCATAACTCGGACGGAATCACTTCCCCATGCTTTCAAGAGCCTCTATCCCATCGGCCCGGGCTACGGACATAATACATATGTACATCTCGCCGCCGGAGTCCCCAATCCCAATGATGAAAACCGAGAACCCATCACCAAGTCCAAGCCCAGCAACCCTGTCTCCATCCCCCTCCCCAGGATACACTACTTCGTCACATGCTCCGGCACAGCAGCAAAGGTAGGGCGGACATATCTGCGTCAAGCCGTTAGCAACCCATACACACACCTTCACAACACGCAGAAAGGGGACGTACCTGTCGGAGTGATAGACCTTGATATTCTCTCCCAGCAGCGCCTTCTCACGCGCCTGGTCAGCGAGATGCCTCCGGACGAGATCACGGTCCTCTTCGGCCTGCAGGGCGGGAATGAGATGGATGCGTGCCCACATCTTCTCGCGGGCGAGTTCGCTAGACAATCATTATCAGCTTCTGTTTTGTTCTTTCCTGTCGTAGGGGGCGTTGAGGGGACGGGTTTTGTCAGGGAGAAGGGAGAGGGTGGCATCGTACTTTCGTTCCCGGATGCCCTTGATCACTCTGTACCAGCCATATCCCATGATGACGCCGGCGATGCCGAGAAGGGTGGCGGGCTTGAAGCCCTTGGTAGGGAGGTTACGCTAGAGAAAAGCGACATGTTAGCTTCGTATCCTACGCAAGGCATTGTCTTTCCGTAGACGCTGTTCCCCTTGAGGCTCAGACCCTCCGCCGTGTCTCCGACAACACCAAGCCAAGTGCCCTTCGACAGCCCCCAGCCAGAGGCAGCTCACATCCTTCGCGCACCCATCCGCGATGCTCAGCAGAGCGAACTCAATTCGTTATCCTCCTATATCCCGTTCGCTGCAGCTTCTATTCCCCTCTCTCTCCTGCCCGTTCCCCCTCTTGGCCAGCAACATTCCCCCCAATCACCTCTCCCAACACCTCTCCTTCCACCCCCTCTTCAACCTCCAGAGCAAAACGCACCTTATACTGGACGGCCTCATAGCCGCCCTTAGGCGGCATATCCTGACCCATCTTGGGCGATCGTGTGACGTGCGTCCGTGCTGCTTTCTCAAAGCTTCAATTGAACCGGTCGCCCTTCGTCGTCGCTCCGACCGATCGCACGCTCGTAGCTCGACGCTTCAATTGCGGTATCGAGCTCGGGAGCTTCTCGTAATTATCGTGCGTGCGAATTGGCCGGGTGCGGGTGCCGCTGGATCGGTGGCGGGGGGAAATGCTGCGTCGATGGTATATCTCGCTCGCTCGCAGCCGACCGCGAAAGCTCTCGGAAGCTTTGGTCGTTTGAATTGCGGACAGCGGGACGGGTGATTACATAAGACAGCCAATTGGCTGGTGCACGGGCCACAACCGCAAGCAATGACATCGCCGGCGCCAAGATCCACTGCACTACAGGTCACAAGCGAGAATGGAAGACGAATTATCTTGAGCAATCATTACGGGGTTTGTTGATACAAAAACACTGCCTGCTAAAACTCCTAGCAATAAAGAACGCCCCCAGCCACCGGCCTGGCAGCCATGAACCTGCTAATCGAAGCGGCTAGGCTCTAAAATTGAGTTACAAGTGATCGCTCCACCCACTGCTGCGATGTATCATTTGGCTGAACCTGCGAATTGCCAGGGGAACCTAGCCCTTCTCCCGTTCCCTTTCGCCACCGCCCCCCGCCTCCACTGCGTCGGGTGCGGCTTCAAACTCGGCCAGGAGCTCAGCTTCTAGCTCGGCCTCCAGCTCGGCCTCGTCGAAGTCTTTGAGTTCCACGTCAAGACTCTGGGACTGGCTCCTCTTCAACAGGAGTACATCATCCTCGTCACCTGTGACCTGTGGTGTCGGCAGGCTGCTGTCGCCATCTCCGTCACCATCCACATCAGATACGTACTGGTTCCGAAGTGACGATGTGCCTCGTACGCTCTTTGTCCGCCTCAACTTCTTTGGTTGAGTCGGACGCTTTGCGCTAGGCGTTGTGTTTTCGCCTTGCGAAGAACCTGGCTCTTCTGAGTCCGTGCCACCTTCACCGCCCTCCTCCTCCTCCTCTTCCCCTTCGAATTTCCGTTTCCGAGACGGCGTTGGCTCATCATCTGTGCCGCCTTCCGTGTCTTGGGTTTCGCCGCCTTCGTCTTCATCTTCGTCCGATCCACTGGCCAGGAACTCATCCAACTCGGCGTCGGCCGATCCCCAATTAAAGGACTTCAAACCATCCACCGGAGACATCTGCCCGTCCTCCATTTCATCCGGCACCACGACATCCTCTTCCTGGTCGTCGCTATCACCCTCGTCGTCAGAATCAGAGTCGAGCTCCTCTGTCTCGCCCGACGCACTGACCAACTTGAGCTTTGGCTTCAACCGCAACGCCTTGATTCTGCGCTTCCCTTTGCCGGTGTCGTCCGTTTCTTCGGCGTCACTGTCGCGATTTAACGCCTCCCTGCCGGTCCAGTTGCTGACGTCCACATGGACCAAGTAGGGTGTCTCATCTACGATAGCCCATTGCGAGAAACACGCGGCCAGCCACTCTGGATTGACGATCTTGATGGTGGGTATCCGCAGCGCCTGCTTCAACTTCTCTGTCAACAGCCGTTGAGGGTTAACGACGACATGAGTGACGTGGCGGTTGACTCTGTTGAGGATGGTGGCGCCGAAGGCGATAAGCTGTTGTCCAACCTCCGACCTCTCGACGGAAACCTCATTCGGTATAATTCCTGTGAGAACCACTTTGAGACCACGCAAGGCCCTCGATTTCAGCCCATCCAACATCGGGCCTACGTTTGGTATTGAGGCAGTATTGTTGGCTCCATTTGATGCTTGTTTTCGGTCGTACTCCGCAAAGTAGCTCTGGTGAAGTTGTATGAGGTGCTGCTCGAGATATTCCAGTTCCGTGTCGTCGTCGCGAAGAACCTGATGCCGCTGGTGGGGAGGAGAGGATGGCGGGGTATCATCACCATCCTCGGAGTGGACTGATGCCTTCTCGGCGGCTTCCTCATCTTCTTTGTCCTGCTTTTCCTGGAGCAACTGTAGCGGACGATCCTTCATCTGCTTCTCCAATGTGCGCTCCTGTTCCTCTAGTTGAGCCTGCGTCACGGGCATATCCTCCATAAGCTCTTCCGAGGCGATCTTTTCTGGTACAGCAGCTTCTTTTGCTTTCGCGGCAGCTGCTCCGTTGCCATTGACAGCCGGACTGGCGGTGGGAAGCAGGTCTTTTCGTCGTGGAAGAAAGCTCGAGTTGATATCTCCAATCCCCTTGAAGAAGTCATAAGGCGAAACTTTGATGAGGTTATGCCTGTTACGCGGCCAAACATCTGCGCGGTCATCAATGATAACGACCATGTTTGTGCTGACGGGGAAGAGTCTCTGGAGGCTCTTGGCGAGCATGTTTCCGTTCTCGTCGCGGCTGATGACTCGGTTGCCAAACAGCTTCTGGTCTGGATCGACGATACGAGCCACGCTCTGGGCGTACGCGCGCGTGCCCATAGTATAAACGTGGAGTTCGTACAACTCGGAAATGCGCCGAAGGAACCCCTCGAGGCCAGGTCGCATCTTGATGTAATACCAGCATGAGCGAGCAATGCCGAGGGGCCCATCATCCAGCTGGAAGGCCTTGACGTTCTTGACTGATTCGTAGTTGGGGTTGTTCGGGTCTTTTTGCCATTCGCCAACCGTAGGGTCTATGCAGGCGTGGACGATTGTCTGATCCAAGTCAACCACCAAGCTCAGCTTCCGACCTTGCAATAAGCGCTTCTGAAGGTCGAATTCCGTGCGCTGGGCCTGATCCTGGCTAACTGTGAGATTCGTGAGGTCGTGTGTCATGCTGATGGGGGCGCGGTCCGTGTCTTTGGCCTCGGAGGCCCAGTTGACCTCGGTCATGTCCTTGCCGCAGATGGCGCAAAGGCCTTGGAACTGTATGTCGTGGGAGCAGGCCTCTTTCACCGCGAAACAAGGGCCATCCCTCTCGATTCGCTGGCCCTCTTTTATAAACCACTGCTTGAGGTCGCCATCCGATGGCGAGTCCCAATCCACGACTGTCGTCTGCTCCTCCTCCCATGTCTCGTCGCGGACACTATCGCCGACGGTCTTCATCCATTTGAACGAGTATCGCATGAGCGATTCTTGTGATTTGACGACATCGCCGGGTTTCTTTAGGAGTTCGACGATAGTGATAGGGTACCGCAGCCGGGTCCCCAGCCGTATTGTTTTGCTCATGCCGGCGAGAGGTCGATGCGTTTGCTGACCGAAAGGTCGTGCGGTCGTGGTAGATCGTACCAATTGACTACGCCACTATATAGGTGGCGGTTCTGGAACGGCAATCGGATTAGATTGGTTCTCGTCCGGTGCGGTTTGTTTGTTCGAGATAGTTTTGCGCACCCGTGACGACCGGGGCTCGACGACTTACAAAAGAGCTTCCCGATGCGATGGAAGCTTCGACAGGATACCGGCTTCAAATTGAGTTGCCACACCCATCGCGCAAGCAGCGCGCGTGGAGATATACGATTCGGGCGGGGCGGCGCGTCTCAATGCGGGCTGTAGGAAGTGCAAAGATAAGTCGGCGGGAGCTTTGGATCCTTCTGCGATCGAACGCGAAGCTTGGATCGATTCTGGGAACAAAGTGGGGAGCTCAGGATGGCGCTAGCGCGTGGGGCTACGTAGTCAGTCGTGGTCCGAGCTTCCAACAGTCAGGCGACCGTGTTGACGAAGGGGCCGGATGGCGGGCAGGCTCCCTTTTGTAGCTGGGACGGCAAGAAGGCTGCACGCACAGCCAATCCAAGCGGCAACCCCCACTAGCCACATTCCCCGCAACCGGTAATGTGGCTGGTGGCTGTGGTTTTCTCACCTCGCGCACACCTCCTGACTCAAGGTCCCCCAACCCAAGGATGACGAGATGACTCTTCCGCACATGGTTTTCTGTATCCGTGTTTTGGAAACGGCATGCGGCAAGGCAACCTCGCCTGCAAGTTACGGACTACCAAAAGGGCCCAATTCTACCTCCAGTCCTAGTGCTGCCTGCAATTGCTGCCTTGATGCCTTATCACTTGATTCGAACCTCTTTGTCGTTCGCCGGGATGGTGTGACCCACGAGCTGCGCGTGCCTCATCAGCTTCAGGATCTCCTGACTCCCACCAGCCTTGACTCGCAGCTGCCTCATGCTGCCTGAAAATCAGGTACACATCATGGAGAGCCTCAACATTGCAAACAGATACACCCCTGTCCGCAAATACGTGTTCGAACAGTTCCGCTTGTCTAAAACGAACGGAATGTCGCCCCGACATGCATCCTACCGCGGTTTTGCCACCTTTGTTTGTGTCCTACAAGTCGAGCTCACTCCCGCTCGTCCAGGTCATTAAAGAATGCCCCATGCCTAGGTAGCAAACGGCCTTCCTGCTCGAGGCCTTGCTCCGAGGTTCAAAGCCTGCAGCCCGTATTTGGCCAGATTGAGGTGTACACTTTAAGCTGGCAAACGGGCGGGTTCACTGATCTCATTATACCGCCTGGTGCGGTCATTGCCGTCGCATGCTCCAGCTCCATTATCTCATTGTTGAAAGCCCGCGGTTGAGTCCCCTCCAAAGCTCAAATGACTGCAAACGACACCCCGGGAGCCAATCCACACTTTGGCAGCGATGCCAAGGCGTCCGCTCCCACCCACAGCACAGCATTCACCGCCAGTCACAAAAACACAGGAGACAAAAGAAAGCGATATGATCCATCAATTAACGTGAGCCCCAGGGGCATCTATGTGGTAACATTACTCTATGAGAATGAAGCGCTATGAATAATAGCTCCCACCAACTCGAACCATATGCCCGATGACTCCGCCGTGTCTGCCCTGCCCACTCCTGTCTGGACCGTGTGCTTGCTCTGTACTGTAAGGTAGTATTTCATGAGGCAGTCGTGTCGTCTGTGTACCTAGGTAGATGCCCGATCCCTTCTATCAGCTCCTGTCTTCGAGCGCCCCGTTTGTTTGGAACAAGCCTCGACTCCGCCCGTAAGCCAAGCCGAGTTACCCAAACCCAGTCTTTGTGCAATGCGTTGTGTTGCGTATACAGCGTTCGAGTCCGACAATACCCAAACACCCGTGCTGCGACGCCGGTATCAATCTGGAAAAACGAAAAGCACCCATCCCATGCAGCCCATTACTTCAGTCGCCCAAATCCCATAGGTTCATTCATTATTCCCCTTCGAACAATGAGATGCCTCCCACTCCAACCGGCATATCCTAGCCCCGGCGCCCAGGGCGCGCTCAACGCCGCACCTCTATGCCCAAACCACTGCTGCTGCTCAACACACGATTCCCGAGAGGACGACGCTCCCCGGACAATATTGGAGATGCTTTCGGGTCCGCCACGGTCCGCTTCATGACTCCGTCAATGCTGAGGTCATCGATGGTATCCGCGTCGGCGCCAACAAAGGTCCAGCTCTCTTCTTCCTCCGGGTCATCGTCAATGTCCGCGTCCGCACCGTCTGCGGTAACGCTCTCGCGGCGGGCCGAATTCTTGCCAGCCTTCGACTTGATCAGATTCCTGGCGTAGTCGAGATCACGGTAGATGGACTGGATTGCCACGTCAAGGCCGTTCTCCTGTTTCATTCGCCATTAGAAATCACTCTCACGCAACAAAGATGAGATGTGGCAGGAAAGTACCTTTCGAATCTGTTCCCCCAGCACTTCTGCCTTGAGAATCATACGCTGGTTGTGCGTTGCCTCCCAAAGTGCGCGGGCAAAGGAATTAGCACCCCACTTCTTCAGGCAGATGCCAACGCCCAAATCCTCCACGCGGCTGCCGAAAAAGAACTGGTCTCCGAAGAAAGGACGGATGATGGTAGGTATACCCGCCCTCAGACTGGCGCCTGTCGTGCCGCTCCCGCCGTGGTGTGCAGCGGCATCGATCTGCTTGAACAACCAGTCGTGCGGAGCAGACTTGATTTTGAAGATCTCGGGGGGCAACTCAGGTTCCGGGGTTCCCTGCAGGTTAGTTCCCTCCTTAGCGGTCCCCTCCTTGGTGGTTCCAGCCGGCTCCAGCCGATCGCTCCAGCCCTTGCTAAGGATGCACCTCACATCCGCCTTGAGTACCGCATCGATCACCTCTTGCGTCATCTTGATCGGGTCGGGCACAATAATGGATCCGAAGCCAACATAGACGATCTTCTTCCCATCCTCGCGCGCCTTCTCGATGAATGCCATCAGGTCCGCTGGCGGCTGCCACTTCTCACCGCCTTCATCCAGGAACCAATACCCTGTCACGCGGATCCAGTCGCTGTAATCCAACGGGGGAGGCACCACGTATGACGAGAAGTTGTAAAGGAAGGGGACCTTGTTGATCTGCAACTTCTCAAGGTTGGTGCTTGGAAGCTTGAGCATGGTGTTGCGCCACTTGTTCACCTGGTGTGCCATTGCCTTCCAGAAGACGTTGTCGAACATGACGTAGGTGACATAGTTGTAGGCACCGCCCATCTTCTGGCCTGGCATGATGAACGCGTGTGGATACGCTCGTGTGCGCGTCCACGGCATTGTGAACGCGCGGAAGTAGGGGATACCGAGCGCCTCAGCAATATGGATGCCGGCCATGGCGCTGGGGGATTCAATGAGTAGGTCACTTCCTTGGCAGGCGTCCCAGGAAGACGCGAGCAGCTCATCAAGCCAGCCGCGGAACTTGGAGCTCGCCTCCCTTAGGAAGGCAAAAGTAAATGTTCCGTTCTGGATGCAGATGCGCATGAGCTCGCTCGGGTCGCCTCCGACATCGCGGAACTCAATACCGTGTCCTTCGATCCAATCTTTGAACTCACCATGCGTGGCGATTCGGGGACGGTGCCCTTCTTCAAGAAGCTTCTTGCAGAGCGCGATGTATGGCTGGACATCTCCTCGAGATCCAATCGTCAGACAAGTCACTCGTAGCGGCTTCGCCGGCTTAAAGTTGAGGAATGATGCCTTTGGGTCATCAAAGAGGATGGTAGGGGCTTCAGAAACACCGGATGACTGGCGCGGGAGCTGGACTTCGCGATCAGGGAACTCTTCACCCCGTGCCTCTTTCAGAGCGTCGCGCTCTGCTGCAGCAGCTTCGGCGTTTGCGATTTCATCGCGATCAAGAAGGCTGGACTCCCGCAGGTACCGTGTTGCCTCGAGGTTCTGGAGAATCGTAATGGTGCAGTCGTCCCGAATCTCGGCCTTGCCAAACTCGAAAAAGATTTCCTCGTGTCCCCGAATGACCACCACAAGACCGGAGTACCCAAAGCGGAAGCCTTTCTCCTTGTCCACGTTCTCAATATCCTTAAATGGAAGAACTAGCTTTGTGCGAGTCCCAGGCAACAAGCTGCGGAAGCAGAAATGACGATCTCCGATGTAGATCTTGCCATAGAGCGGCAGGACCCGCATAAGGTAACCAAAGTAAGCCGCCTGGAGCTTCTCGCTTTCCGGGAGGGCAAAATGCGCCTTGAACCTCGCCTCCGAGTTTGCGCGCTCTTCGGGGTCATCCTCGATTTCCTCATCGTCGGTCTTCAGGCCACTAGGCTCGTCATAATGCTTCTTGCCGCCCTTCCACATCCCCGATACTTTCTCGACGTATCCCATAGATTCTGTCGCCAAGAGGGTGCTCATACGCCTAGATGTCCGGTCCAAATAACCCATAATTGCGTTAGCCCTCTGGAACGGAAAGCCTCCCATCTTAGCGATGCTCTGGAGTGTCGGTGTGGTCTCAGTGCCTTCAAGCTCGCCTGCACCAGGATCTGCGAAGTGACCGGTGGTAGCGGCATGGTGGGGTGGGTACGGGAGCTTGCTGACGTCTGCCGTATTATTCCGTTCTACGGAAGGACGAGAGCTCTTGCCAGAATCCCGTGCCCTAGACGCGGACGCCGACCGATGGATGGTGGGACTGTGGAATACCTCGCTGCCTCGCAATATCTGGCTGGCAGACGGATCATCGCTGCTACCCGAGGCAACCAGCGCAGATATGCTGGCTTGGCTGGGATCGTCAAGACTCTGGACGTAGGAATCGCTGCTTCCTTGATGTCGAGGAGTACGTACGCGACTGTCATCCCGTCGCTGTTTGCTTAGTGACCGCCTGCTGTCACTGAAGCTCCGGCGAGGAGATTCCTGACGTAGACCCGCAAGCTGGTTCAGGTCAAGACTGCGACGTCCAAAAGGCCGCAGAGCATCGAAACTGCTGCGGGTGTAGTCGCCACTAGCACGCGGACTAGGCGAGGGGTTTCGGCCCGTTGGAGACAATGGTGAGAGAGTAGCCTTGACGCCTTCTGATAGTTTGCTCGTTCGGATCTTGTGAGGTCTTGGTGCCTGGTCACGGGTGGCACTCAGGCTCGTCCTTTTCGACGATGTATCGTTTGAGGACTCTAATGGCTCTCCTTCCAGCAGATGGGGCAGTTCCCTGGGCCCCGGTGTTTGGGTTGAGGAGCCGGAGCCCTCGATCAAGATTTTTAGTACGTTCAGAGCCTCCTTGCCAAAACTGAAGAATGAAAAGAAGTACTCGTCAATAGCGTATGTTTCGTCGTTGTCAATAACGCGAATCTTGCAAGTGTCGGCAAAGTCGAGCATTTGCGTCTCCTCGATGTCGATGACATTCTCGATGGGAAGCGAGATCTTGACGCTGTCGCCGTCATTGTGCGACCGAAAGATTACCCTCTGTAGGCTTTTGACCCATTCCTTGGCACTCTGGGCGCTGTCGGCACGAAAGTTGTAAGCTCGATGGTGTGTGGTTACGGTGAAGTATACTCCCTCCTTATCTTTATCTGTGACGCCCGCCGAGATGCCGTAACGGAGATCAATGTGGCCGTTGGGGAAGTACATGTCCTGGGGGTCGCTGTAGTACGAGAGGACGTCGCCCTTGAGACGGAACCAGTACCGATTGTATTTGGGATTTCGCTTCCCAGACTTGGCCAGGTATCCGGACTTCGCGGTCTCGTGCTGTTCATAGAATTAGCACGACGCCGATCCCCGGTACAGGCAAATCAACACCTACAGCTTTCTTGGGTAGATATGCGTAGAAGGCGATGTGCCGCTTCGTTATGTACATGTAGCCTTGGAGTAGGACGTGCTGAAGCAGCCAGCAGGGGTATTCTAGGGCCGATGCGTTAGTTCATGCTCTGACACGGTGGCGGGTATCGTGTTACCTTCAATGACCTCTTCAGGCTCCTCAAACTCGAATATATCCTTCAGCCGCTTCGCGAGCTCGGAGGGGCCTGTTTCGCTGGACTCTGTGTCTCCTGCTCTTTCGCTAGATAACCTGTCTAGATCGAAGCTCGGGCGAGCCGCCATCTGTGCACGCGCTTCAAGCATCCTGCTCATAACAGGCGCCAGTCTGCCCTCAGTCCGGGTGAGTTCTATAGTTGGCGCTGAAGCGTCTGCCGAGCCGAACGGAGAGGCGAGCTCGTCTTCCTCCTTCTCCTCTTGTATTTGGCAATCGGACGTGTCTTTGCCTTTGGATCTGGATTTGGAGGCGAGTCGCGACATTGATCGCAGAATGCGACTTTCTGAAAGTTTCTTGCGGTGGTGGCGACCCTCATTTTTTGTTGGGAAAGCCCCGGGCTTTCTGAGAACTGTAGTTTGAGCAAGAGAGCCACCGCCCAAACCTTCGGGGCCGACCCGCCGCGCAGAACCTTTGTGTCCGGCGATGGTCATCGCCATCGCAGTCTCGCCCTCGTCCTCTTCATCGGAGCTCTGGCCCTCGAACCTGTCGGTGAAGTCGACCTGGCTGCCGGCGGCGGCGATCAGGCCGAATATGCTCTGGTTCATGTTCATGGACATGCCGCCCATGTACCCCTGCGGCTGTAACACCTCCTCTTCGCTGTCGGCGTGGTCACCATGGTCCTTGAGGCGCTCAGGCAGCTCCATGGTGGGTGGGTGGTCGCCGTCGCGGCGCTTCTTTACCAGCCTCCTGGAGAGACGTCGTGCTGGCTGGTTGTCGAGGATATGGCTCGCGGCGGTGGGCAAGCGTGTGGGTGGTGCGGATGACGGGAGGTCGAGGCGATGTGATTGGGATAGCTGTGTGGGTGGGAGCCCTGGGAGCCCCGGGTTTGGCGGAGGGTGTGGGTGGGTGCCGGGCACGGAGGGTGCGGCGACGGCAGCAGGTGACGTTGATTGTAAGGGCGGCGCCATAGTTTGGAGTCCGCTGGGTCGCGGCAGACTTGATGGGGGAGGTGCCTATTATCGCTGCGTGAGGCGCACCTCGTTCTGTCGAGGGCGCTATTAGTATCTGGAATCGTCCAGCAATGCGTGTCACGCCGGCAGAGACAGCCAGGCAAAGGATCAAACGGGCAGGCAGGCGGAGGGGAGGTCGGATGTATGCGCAGAGCCAAGGCGAGATCTCCCGTGCTGCACTGGACGGTGCAGGGGAGACGGTCAGCCTAGCGCAGCAGCGCTTGTCAGGTGGATTCCCGGCCACGAGCGATTGGCGCCGGGTTGCAGCGCAGAGCGAGGCTGCAGCGTGAGGCTAGTGGCAGCGACCCGATTCCTTGCCAAATGTAGATGTACAGCAGCTCCAACGTTTGCAGGTCCTTGGCTGCGATGAGGCGGGAATCAACACCGGCCGCCGGTGCGATGTTTGGCACAGACCCCGGATGGCGGATGAGGGCCAAGGCCCAGCAATCGAATGACGGGTCGGCTCCTCAAGGATGGCGTCGGGTCGGCAGCACAGGCCCTTCCTAGGCTGCCAAGTGATTACTTTGACCAGGATCACTGATCAGCAGGCGGAACCGGGAGTTCGCGCTGCATTTCGAATTCGCTATCAAGCACAGGCACGCAACAGGAACAAGCACAAACTAGACAGCACATGCGTGCATCCTGCATACGATACCTGCGTGAGGGCGCACCGGGATACTGACCGCTCTGAGCCGCCACAAAATGCAATTCCAGTGTTCTTTCCAAGCCGAAGGTTCGTTGTGCGGTCTGCCATTCTGCACTCATGCTTTCCCATCTGGCTGCTGGTTTGCTGGCTTGGTGGGGCATTGGTTATCGATAAGCATGGGGGCCGTGCGACCAGCAATGGCAGCTGGTCACCCCACGTTCACCGCTGACCCAACCCCACTGACTTGCTGCATCACATGCAAGACATGGCTCTCAAAAGAGTTGGGGGAACCAAAATGAAGCTGATAAGCTCGGAACAAGGTCTAGAACCCCGAAGCATACCTTATTTCGAAAGAGGCGACAGTGTGACAGTGTGACAGTGTGCTATCGCTCAGGTTCCTCTCCTGGGGTCATGCTGCGACAAAAGCTTGCCGGTGCATCCGGATGAAAATCGACCCATTCGGAAGCATTGTCCAATGAGCAAAACAGCATGTTCATTGTGGTCCGCTTTCTGCATTTTCGTTCAAGAAAAGATTTCACTGATTCTGCCCACCATACAAACGTTGATAGTGAGGAACCGTTCAGCAACCTCATAAGTGCTCCTTTGATACATCTGTTCAAATCGTCTATGACATTCAGTCTCCAAGAGCAGTTTCCATCAAGAGTCCAAAAACTGACGCAAAGCCAGTTAACAAACACCACAGCCTCCAAGCCAGGTCAAATGGAGCAGTTTATGCACCTGGGACATTGACAAGAGGCAACAGTCGTCCGCGACGCAGCTTAGGGGTTCAAGGATAACCAAGTCCTCTTACAGATTAATAAAGAGTCGTTTGAAAGAAAAAAGAAAAAACACCCTAAACAGCGTAAACATTCAGAAAGTCCCATTGAAATATAACTTGACGATATCAAGAGTCGATGTCCTTCATGCCATGCTTATAGACATTTTTCGTTTTCCTGCTCTACTTATGCCGAACGGATTATGGCTAGATCATGGTTTCGAAACTCTGGCTTTTGAATGTGGCCAGGGACATTGGATTTGCTCTCTGAAAGGCATAACCACATTGTGCCGACGATAAGGCCATCCGGCAGTTTATTATTAGGTTGGTACGTATGAAATAGACTGTTGCATCAACTCTATGTTTGACACGAGCCGAAAGGTGGAGTCCTAAATTAGTTCTATCTCCACACTGTCATAACGAACATGGTATCATCTCATCGCATCCATCTATCCCACCCGCCCCAAATGTTATTTCCAAAAGATCATCCTTGAGCATCCCTCCCAACTTGAATCATACACCAACTCGGTGCCCAAACATCCTTGTTCCTCTTACATCCACAAGCACAGCTTGCCACTTGCAGTACCACCAGCCACCCAGTCCAAAGTAGGATGGAAATGCGCCACTGCCGGAACCGCTGTGATGCCATCGCCATCGAGTTGGGCAAGCTGTTCCCCGTCGGCAGCGAACACGTCTACGAAGCGGTTCATGTTGCCAATAACAAACTTCTGGAGACCATCTCGTGGCTGCTTCTGCCACTGCGGCTTCAGAATGGTCACCCAGCGGCCCGTCTGGTTGTTGTGCGGAATCTGATGGGTTGGTGCCATCTGCTTTTCCGTGATGTCATGGCCTGCCGCCCACTTGCCAGCATCAGGAAACGAGTAGATTTTGATGCGATCGTCATAGCTTGATGTTGCGATGTGACCGGCACTGCTCCAGCTGGCATGCGACACAGATAGCCGAGATGTGTGCTCGCCCAGGAGGGCAGGATGACGGAGGTCGCCCTTCCCGCTGATCTTACGGAGATCCCAGATTTTGAGGGTACGGTCAAGTGACGCCGTTGCCACGAGGTGAGGTTGCGTGGGATGGAGGGAGAAGCCCCCGATCTTGGAGTCGGTCAATCCCCAGATCTCAGCGTCCATAGGTTCCGTCCTCAAGTCGTAACGCCCGAGAGAACCTTGCAACGTCGAGAATATGATTATGTTTGGATCCGTCGAGGGAATGTCCATCGCGCTGATTGGCAAGTCTTCGTCCGGGTTTGCCGGGGCATACACCTGGATGGATACCCCTTTGTCCAAGTCCAGCTTGCGGATAGAGGAGTCATAGGACGCCGAGAAGACAGCATTCTCGTCAGATGGGGAGAAATGGAACGCAGTGATGGTCCGAGAGTGCGTTTTAAACGCAGATATTACGGGATCGGATATCTCAGACAGTTCGTCCTCGTCGTCATCGACCTCGGGGGCTTCCTGAGATGCGTCGAATAGGCCCATAGCACCCTCTTTGTCGCCAGCAAAGATGATCGGCTTACTCTCTGTGGGATGGAAACCCATAGAGTAAACCCGCTGAGGAACAATTTTGATGTCTACATCCAATGATCAGCATACTTGTTATGGCCAGGAAAAAGGAGCCAGCTAGTCCAGGATTCTCGTATGGATGCTGAGACTTACCATTGACAGCCCATTTCTCGTACAACTTGAGGCCGCTCATTCGCAACCTTAAGTCCTTCAATCCCTTGTCTGCAGTCTTGTCCACGTCGTCTTCGGTGAACGTCCTGACTCCGGGCTGAGCACCCCGGAGCCCCTTTAAGCTCGCCATGCCATCGATACTCCCCTCCCACTTTCTCCCCTCCACCTTTATTTCTCCCAGACTCAGGTCGGCGTTCACACGCAGCTTCTTTGCTTTAGCCTTCTCCAGCTCGGCTTCGGCCTCCACTTCAGCCTTGCGCTTCGCTGCAGGGGAGTCTGCATCGAGGCCGGCCAGTCTGCTACTCTGTCGCGTCGAGACGCGCGGGGACGCCTGGACGGGCTCGCGCTTGACGCGGGGTGCGGACACTCGCTTGGGTTTCGGCTTTGGAGGAGCTGGCTTGGGTATTATCTTGTCAGCGGTGGCGCTGATACTGCCGAGGATGGCATTGTTGTTTGCGATATTCTCAAGGCGTTTGCGCTCGAAGGCGCTCATGACGGGTTCCTTCTTTTTCGGCGGCATCTTGACAACGCGGTCGGTTTCAGTCGGCGCAATGGATTTGGCTCGGCAAGGGGGTTTGGAGTCGGCAAAAGAACAAAATCGAGAAGAGCAGGTTTGTAGCCCGCATACAGTGGACGGAGGGGAGGGGCTTGATGTGAGATGGAGGGATGACTGGAGGAGGCCGCACTTGAGGAAAGACAGGCAGATCCTGGAATCAATTAACCCAGGAAAGGAGTCGCGTGTGGTGGGCGAACATCGTCGCGTAATCACGGGGCAATGCGCCCCTTTTCGTCCGTGCGCCACCCTTGAACGAACGCGAGCAGAAATCCCTGTCGTCAGCGTGTCTGAGCGACTTCCGGCAGGCAACTTGGGCAAAATTTCGGATTCGAGCTTCGAGCAACTGCCAAACTTGTCTCCGATCATGACATCTTCGTCCTCCAACTCACGCTCGTTATAACCATTCTTTGTCTGGAACCTCGGTTGTAAAATGGCGACCATTCTCCCTTTCCTCTACCAGACTCGAACGATCCAGCGTTTCCCCAAGACCAGAGTCTCGACACCCGCACTTCGAGCGTTCTTCCACGCAACAACGACTGCCGCAGCACAACGTCGCAAAGGACAAGGCTTGGGCGGAAGTGCTATCCCTTTCGAGTTCCCGCCAGGAACGGAGCACCATGACCCCGATATTGCAATGGAGGATGTGCCTCCCGGCCACCAACCGACAATAACACCGGGCGAGCGAAACGCCTTCGAACGTATTTTCCAGGAGATCGCCACCCGCGGCGCACGCGCGACGCCGTCGGCGAAGCCTGCTGCGTCTGCACTCGATACAGTCATCCCGAGCGGTGCCATCAAGACTCAGTCGCCGAACAAAGGGAACGTCGAAAGTGCCCGTGATGAGATCGGTATCATCATGAGCGATGCCGCCGCCGCTCAGGCTGGCTCATGGCGACCGGCTATGCAGCCCTTTGGTCCAACGCACATGGTCGGGCAGGTATCAGCGGCAGCAAACCCAACAAAGGCGCTCATGCGATTTCCGCCTAGCCTGCGCCAGGCTGCGCGCGCTGCGTTAAGCGCCTTCGAGACGGAGCGGGCAGAGAGCAGTGTTGGTGGGGAGGAAGCGGCCAACGATGGCCAGGTTGCCGCCTCGCCTTTGATGACGGCCGTCGAGGAAGAGAAGCGACGAGTGATGGAGCGTGAACGAGTCGAAAAGAGGCTACGAGGTGCGAAGACCGACTTTGAGCTTTGGGGAGTAATGGAATCCGAAGTCTTTTCCCTGGTGCAAAAACTGGGCCTTGATAAAGACCCGGAGGCGCCCAAGAAACGTACAAAGAAGTCACGGGGCAAGAAGGACATTGCCGCGGGCGGCGACGCTGAGAAAACGTTCTCGATGAATATCCACGGGCCGCTCTACCCCTCCTACCTTGTGACCGCCCTCAGGTTAATGGACGAAAATTTTGAGAGGTCGTCTCCTCTCGCACTCAACATCCTGCCTCGTATCAAAGCGCTCGGTCTTCAAAGCTACGTCCTCGGTGTCAGCACGGCATTCTACAACGAATTGGCTCGGATCTACTGGTATCGACATGGAAACGCAGAAGCCGTCTTCAACCTTCTCGAGGAGATGCGACATTCCGGGCTGTTCTGCGATAATGACACATACTCAATCGTGAACGACATCGCAAACGTTTTCGGGAGATCAGCCAACGGCGCAGGCGGGCCATTTTTGAGGGAACTTGTCAGTATGCCAGAGTATGAGTTTGCTCTCGCCCCTCGTATTGAGCATTGGATGAAAACAATCTCTGCACAGGCGGTCGAACGGCGCGAAGAGCAGAATCAGCAGACTCAGTAGAGACCATCCGATACGGCAGGACCTTTTTGTATAATATTGTATGATATGTGTTTATTTGTCGGTTACAATACCGAATATAGGTACGGAGGCAGTGATGCATACTTGGCAGGTCAGCTGGTTAGATCTGTATTTTCACTGCGATAATTGTATTTCCCGTTTCATCTTCCCCTCTGGGGCTTTGCTTCACAATCCCCAAGCAATTTGCCCTCACGATCCAACTTCCCAAGCTCACGGGTCTCGGTCCAACCGCTTCTAACGAACCTCATCACGCATCGAAGCGAACATTGGCAGGGTCCATCGATCTGCTGTCCCCTCTCCGCGTTTTCTGTTTCTATCGGTGTAAATATGCCACTCTACGGAGAGCGCGCAAACGCATTGTGTCGGCTGCAAGAGACGATTTCTCAACAGACCAGCGACTTGTTTCTGTTTGCGTGGTATTATGAGAGTTTTAACACTGTATCATTGTTCGCCAGGTCACCTACAGACTTTTCACGTGGTACGACAGTTCAGTCAGTCGAAGATCACATCATTCCAGCGCCGTTTGTTGTCCAGGGCAATATGGGTATCCAGTTCACATACCTGGATGAACGGCAGATGAAAGACCAAAAACTACTTCTAGGGGTTTCCCGGTACCATCTTTGGCATTTGGGATGCAAAATGGGGCCGGAGTCGGATAATTCTCCTACCCCTATTACAAGACCCCAAGGACCCCATGTGGTATTTCAGAGATTTCGGCTGTGGCCCGGTGGAGTTTGACCGGTGCGATCTCAGGTCCTCGGCGCCGGCTCAGATTTGCATAGCAAAGCATCCAGATCGAAGGATCGATATACTGCCATTTCTTTCACCGAAACTCGAGTTGGATCTTCCTGGCATACAAAATTTGGGCCAGAAATCGATGTATTGTCAACCATCACATCTGTGGAACGAATCGATGTTTTGCTTCACCACATTAGATTCGAGCTTCTTTCTTGGCTTGATGCGCATGCATTTCGCCTTTTCAGGGGATTCTTGTTGGCTTATCTGCGGCGTCTCGGACCATAGGTCTGAACTGTGGGTTCACGTTGCTCCAACCAAAGGTGTCAGCCCGATTCCTGCCCTTTCCGATCTCAACGACATCGAGCTACAAAGCCCGTACACTATTTCCAACCTGTGACGCAAACTGAAAGGTACAAGCATTTTCAATCCATCTACCCCTGGTTCTTGAAGGATTACGCTCAATAATGGTGTCAAATTTGTCTTGACAGCGAGTGCGACTACTACTAACAGCTATCCGCTGTCTATGGGGCTTACTTCACATGGTGTGGTTAGGGTTGCAGCTGAGCGAGTACCCTGGGCACCTGAGTTGAGGTTCTGATTGATGGGGTGATCAACGAGCTGTTGGTAGTTGTTAGACAAGGTATAATGGCATTGGTGTCACAGGGTCATGTATTCGAAGACCACGGTGTTGGGCGCGTTTCTGAAATTTATGTCATCTAGATCTAGAGATATCACCACCAACACTCGTACGCCACGTCACAAAGACTAATGATCTGGGCTTTGAGAGTGGTGTTCGGTGAGTTCGCTAGTCCTGGCTTGCAGCAAGGCAGATTCCCCATCTAGATGGATTGGGCAGGCCACACAGGGAGCTTCAGACGGACACCTAGGGCTAGGGCAAAGCAAGCTACAGCACTGGGGGTTTGAAGCGCTGCTATTGGATAGCATCACCATTTGCAGGGCGCTTTAGGCCATTAAAACCATTGGTGAACCTCTTACCTGAGGCCCCTGAGGCCAAAAAAGCACGCTCATACTTTCCGAGCCGGTCTCCCACGGTCTGGAGGAGCCATGAGAGTCCTTCGGGCAAAGCAAGTGGGACGCAACGCAAATTGAGTGCACACATCATCGAACGCGAGTCCGCAACCTAGACGTCGACGAAATGGACGGTATTCTACCGTGGTCTGACATTGATCCGTACGCTGGGTGGGACGATGAATCCCTTCAGATGCATTCACAGGAGGCAGACATGCAAGAAACGGATACGATAGTAAGTACAATGCAACCTTGGAGACAAACCTCTGGCGAGACGGTGACCTGATGATCAGAACCCATATGTTTTTCATTTGCACGAGGAATCGGTGTGGAACAATGCAATCGTAGAGCAATCGTCTCCGATCGTATCATCGGTCACCGAAACCGCCGGGGTGGCGTCTTGGGTCGACACCATTGAGCAGGATGCTGACTCGGGGTTGGGAGGTGGGAGTTATTCTTTTGACTGGAGCAACTGGACGGTCCTGGAAAACTTTGTAACCTCCGAAGAACCGTCCGTTCCGTTCTCGACGACAGCCGAACAGCCGGACTCGGCAGTTGATACGCCCAGCGCAGCAGTCCTGCCGGATCTTTACGTTGAGGGCTTCGGTAGAGAGGCGGCCATCGAATCCAGTCTCCGTCTTGCGGATTCGACAACAAATGCGTGGTTTCACGGTGAGGTCGACCACGAGGGACGCGCAAATGCTGGTGGACACAACTCTGGTGGTGAAAGCCAAAGCGGCAATACCTCGAGCGTGTACCAACCCAACAACCGCCTGATATTGCCGGCCCCATCTGCCTCGGCGTCCTTTGCGTCCCCAGTCGATACCACATCAGTCTCATCTAACTCGCCCAAAAGCAGTCCCAAGGCAAGGAAGAGGTAAGAGCCGGCTCTGTCAACTTTGTGAGATAGTAATGTGCGGGCTGGCTGACCTTTTCATCCCCAGTCAAAGTTCGGTCCTCCAATGTGGGGAGTGCTCCGAGTCTTTCACGCTGGACAAGGACCTCCGTCGCCACCACCGGACGCAGCACAGTCAGGGGCCAGCGTATAGCTGTAAATGCGGTAGAGAAACTAGGCGTAAAGACAACTTCCGTCGTCACATCAAGGAGTGTCTCCGAGATATCCTCGTGCCCGTCTTTTCCTGCTGCTGTCCTTATGACAATGAGAACATGGCTGCGATGTTGCTGCACCTGGCCTGCTGTGGGGTGAAGCGTCGAGGGAGGCCGGCCGGGGTACGGCGAGGATAGAACTGCGGTGTTTCGGGGGTGCTGGGATTTTCTTTTGTTGAAGAGGTGGTGGATCAATGTCGTTCGTGGTAGGTTCAAGCCAAATTCTCTTCCAGCTAGCCCAAGAGCCCCAGGCCCAAATTTTGACACTTACACCTGTGAAGCTCTTGTGATCGCAAACTGGTGATAAACTGAGCCACTTGCAATCGGAACTCCTTCCGGTAGGCGCTCGGAGGCAAGGGAACGGCGCCGGAGCCGCTCTCGATGAGTGCGCCGCCTGCGTATTCGGCACTGCCGAATTCCAGCTTTCCAAGAAGGCGAAGACGCTACCACGACCTTTGTCGCTCGCCACGAACTGTATCTTCGACCGCTAAGGGCAATAAATACAGCGCCCTCCGCCAAAATGGCCGACACCGCTGGAAGACTTGCAATCTGACGGGTCTTTCGATCCCACAAGATCAAGCTTTCCCGAAATGCAAGTGAGCTGGGAACTGCAATCTTGTCAATTTCTAGCCTTTTACTCACAGGATCGACTCACAATCTAGATCGACCGCGAAACGCGTTTCCGCACACATTTTCCGCGCAAACTCCGATTTTCACCGTTTTTGCGAAAGATGACCGCGAGCTGCAAATATTCGAAAATCGGCGCCCGCGAAGGAGCTCCCGCGACGTGGACAGACATCGCGCTCGCTCGCTCGCAGCTCGGATTTGACATGACGTGTGAGTTTGGTGAAAGGTGTTTTGAGGGGGCGGGCGGGAGCGGAGGAACTCCGAAGTGAAACTTCGGCGGGCGAGTTCGGGGTAAGTAAACGACTGGGCGATTTCTACACACCTGTGTAAAGGGGCTTTTGTGTGAAGGCAGCTGTGAAGGCATTTTTACACAGCTGTGTGGAGTTTGCTGAGGCCATTTTTGTGATTGGTTCCTTGCGTGGCTTCCACTGTGGTGTTAGCCTTTCGAATCTGCCTGCATGAGTTGAGGCCATTTGCCTGGGCCAATCATCACCGCCCACATGCTTCCGATGAGCTGTGCAGCTCGACCACTCCGGAGGCCTCGCGGAAATGGCCTCAAAGTTTTGCCGGACTTGGAATCTGCCTGGCTCAAAGCGACACACAGGACTCATGGTAGTGTCCCAAGGCCGCTGCTGCCCTTTGGCTGACTTGTTCACCGTCGGCTCATCCTGATTGGTTGGTGATAGCTCCAAACACAGATGCGACGGGATCAATATCATCGCTGTCGCAATACCCTGTGACAGAAAACTACGGTTCGACGTCCTCTCATTGTACGTATGCCCTCTAGGTGCGGCACTTTGTTATCGGCTTGCTAGAATACTAGCTGGGTGGTGAAACGTTGAAGGAATGAGGTCGAATGGGATGGACCAAGTCGCGGGAGAGGAATGTATGGGAAGATATTGATGGAAGCGTGGGAGCATTACACAGAAGGGGCTCGGAAGAGACAGGGCATTGTTTTCGAACATCGCCGCTATTCTTGCTCTTCCATATCAATGCGTGGGTTGGTGTTCCGGGCAGCCGCTTGGATCCATGTTGTGCTTGTGAAGGAGGCCACGATGAATCCTGGGGCGATTTTCCCCCTTACTAAATTACTATGGGAATGAACTCGGAAGTCCAAAGAAAGTGGGTTGCCGGGGGACACGTAGACCCTGGTTTGGTTTTGCTGATCTCTGACTGCAACAGCAAGAGGACGAAGTTGCTCCGTGTGAGCAGCAGGCACTGTGTCTCAAGCGGCGACATGCATCGTGGCGGCCGCAGATCAGATGAACGAAACGGCAATATATATACCTGGTCCGCGCGGTACTTTCCAACCAACAACAGTAGCAGTGTTCGGGGCCTGTGGTGTAGTTGGCTAGGCTGGGGCTCCTACCTCTGTTACCTTTCCGAAAGTCCCTTTTATGACTTTCCGAATGGAGTGATGGATAGCAGCCGCCTCAGTTCGATTCCCCCTCCCCCTCTAAATCCCCTACAATTTTTTTTACTTCGTCCCGCTTTTGAAAACGCAAACAGGTCTACAGCAATCAGAATTGGGAAATTGAGGATTCTTTTTTGCTGCGCAGATGGGTCAAGAGGTGGGCAGACACCTCTACCCCAAGGATTTTTCTTTCAAGGCTCGCGCAATCACCGAGAATCCTCGTGATCCTCGCTGAGGTTGTTGGCGATGATTTTTACGGTGCTATGTCGTCTGCTGGGCGCGTTCCTCATCTCCTCATTGGGAGGCAAGAGCAAGTAGGACCTGAGGTATCCACTCGACCTGGCCTCTGCCGGCATGTGGGTCCTTCTTGGCCTCGCGTTCCGATACGCCGGCGTGCCGGGAGCGGATGAGGGGTTGCCGTGTCTCCCGTGACCGAAGCCGTCCTCGATCAACAAAACATCCAACTCTTCACCAACGTGCAAGAAACCCACCACCGCAATCAATTCCTCCAAAATGGCCGCCGCCGACAGCCACGCCGCGGCACAAGCAGCCCTCGCGGCAGCAGAGGCCCGCTTCGCCTCCAACAACCCCCTCTCCAAAGCCCAGCATGACCTCGCGACCAGCTCCCTCCCGGGCGGCAACACCCGCACATTGCTACACACCCCTCCCTTCCCCTTGACCATGTCCCACGGCCAAGGCACCTCCCTCTTCGACCTCGACGGCCACAAGTAAGCATCCCCCCCCTTTCCCTCCCTTCCCTATGCTAACCTCCCACCAGATACCTCGACCTAGCAGGCGACCTCTCCGCCGGCCTCTTCAGCCACACGCCCCACCCCTCAATCCTTACCGCCGTCCTCACCGCCCTCAACACCGTCGGCCTCTCCCTCGGCAGCACCACCACC
>Ga0247780_1000124_pt1 | contig 73284 bp, 85 predicted proteins | sample UWRJL079202R5_FD_179927 | JGI IMG/M metagenome (GOLD analysis project Ga0247780, IMG submission 179927) | Plant litter microbial communities from Arlington Agricultural Research Station in Wisconsin, United States - UWRJ-L079-202R-5 | ecosystem: Environmental > Terrestrial > Plant litter >...
TTTTCCACAAATAAAGTTGAACCCCCCTGGGGCCCCCCCCCCCCCCCCCCTTCCCCCTGGAAGTCGCATGGTCTGTACACTTAAGTGAATCCGAACCACTAACCTTCTTGACCGCCATTTCTTCTCCAAAACAACTCCGAAGCTCTCGAAAACTTCAGAATCTATTGATTACATTCTAAAAATGAGCAACACCGAAGAAGACATGCGCCTGGCTTGTGCTGAGGTTAGGCAATTGTGCGGATTGCTCAGTGTATTTGTGTTGAACATGGCGACGAGACGGCCATTGGTAAGCGGTGGGTAACTAAAATTTTGCGCCGGAATCCATTGGTTGCTACCTAGAGAGCCCTTCGAATCGACTCAGCGCGTGTGAATGGCGCTACAGAGGAGGTTATTCGGCCATGCTTCTGTCAAAAGGAAGGGGCTAATTATTGTTAGAAAGAAAGGTCCCCCCGGTCGAGGGTTAAATCTATGACCTCGTTAGCTAGAAGGTTGACTGTCAGCCTGGCATAGCTAGGCTGACTATGCCACTCAGCCACTGCTACGACGTAATCGTTGTCATACAACAAGTCTATAATGAGCACTCTCTCTGGCAGAGCCAGAGAGACACAGACACACAACAAAGTACACAGGCAACACAATCAAACTCATTCACACAATCACCCAAAAAGATCAAAGGTGCCGTGCTTCTGACAGTTACAACCCCCATCAATTCCAAAGTGTCCAAGAGTGCAGTGCTATCTGACAGCGTTCATTCGTGAGGCGGCCTTGCCAATTACACAAAATCCATAATGGCCAGTGGCGCCAGTGTGATACCGCCAATGGGAGCACTGCTAGGCCACATGAGCTCAGGGGAAAGTGTGAAGAAGACTTGTTCTATTCTTGAGCTTGTGCTCGTGTGGTGGTGCGGAGCACCGACCTTATGTACAAAAGAAGGGAGCCAGGAGCGGAGCTCCGAGCTCCAAGTGGCTGGCAGCTGCTAACAGCTGTAGTGCCTTGGCACGACAGCCAGTACAATGAAAAAGATGCTCATGGGCAGGTTGTCCCTGGAACGGATATTCTATTTCTGAAACTCAGCCTGTAATCCGATCACAGTCTGCTGCCTCAAAACAAGCCTCCAACTTTTCTGCAAGAGCCAGATCATTCGCGCGGAAGTAATCCAACATGACCCGGGCTGCCACATACAATCGTTCCGGAAACTGGGCGTCGTAACCGGTGAAATCGATTTTGTCCCGTGATTGGACAAGAAGGTTCACGAGAAAGGTGATGTCCACGATATCGGTGTTTAGTTTGGACTGGGATTGGGGCCGGGTGCTACCGATAAGATGACAGGCTCGCTTCATCTTGGTCAAAATCAAGATTCCAGGCTTCAGGACTGGTAGAGTAGCTACAGTTCACATTAGCTCAGTCCATCCAAAAGCGATTGAAGGCCTTTATCAGGTAATCCTTACCGTCAGGTACAACTTGTAGACGACGGGGGAGATTCAGAGATCCGATGGGAAGAGTTTCTATTGGTACACGACGAGGAGTCAAGCAATCCGATCCAGAAGCGGTAAAATAGAGCTTGAGGTTGTGGATTGAGAAGCGAGGGTCTGCCGAGACGATCATTGGGCCGATTCGGCTGTGAATGTCATCGACACTTGGGACGTCGATCTCTATGTCGATGTCTGTGGTGTTGCGGGTGGCACCGAGCGCTTGCAGCGCAAAACCGCCGATCCAGGCATGCGCAATGTTGTGGCTGCTGAGGATGTGAGATAGCGCATCAGCGGCATCTCTGCGAAGCTCCGCGTCGGACGACATGTTGGCATAGAGTGGAGGTAGAAGACAGAAAGGTCGGAGGGGGCTGAACCAACATGCGGTCCTGGGTTTGAGAGAACGTCGAAGAATTGGGAACGTCATATCTTCAAACCGAACGGGACCTGACATGGCCCACCACGGCAGGCTCACCACAGCAAGCCCACCCCACCTCAGCAAGCCCACCACGGCAAGCGCCCACCACGAAACGGCAAAGTCAACCACCGCAAGATCACACCACGCTAAGCCTACCGCGCACTCGATAACTCACCATTCGCTGGACGGATAGAGCCGGCTGGCTTTTGCAGTTGAATTGCAGGCTCCTGGTGCCAGGTCACCCTGTTTGACGTAAGCAATTGCAAGCCCAGGGCCGTGGTGGGCTGGCGAGTTGCTGTGCTCTGAGTTGCCAGGGTGGGCTTGCTGGTTGTGGGCAATGAGGTGGTCGTGTGGGACGAGCAATCAGAAATAATCTGGTGAAGTATTGCGGTATGAGAGTGTGTGGAAGAGAGGTGGCTCACGGAGAGTTTTCCGTGAGCCAAAGAGGTGGTGGGCACTTTTTTCTCGGCCGTGTCGTTGTTGCTTCTATAGTATCGCCTCGATTCCCGCTATCACTGTCGCCGTCACTGTCTACACCTTTTGATGAATCCGCTGGGAGGATGCTGCTATCTGTTTTCGGCTTATCCTGTGCCTTCTCTTTCTCCTTTCTTCATCTAGACGACAGCCACTCCAGCAGCCGATATAGGCTGCTGTATGTGTTGGTAGTTCTGCTGATAGTTTGCAGCCTCGAGAAGAGACTGATGCTAGGAGGCACTTCGGTGCGAAGAAGGAATTCCCATTCTAATTTCCAGAGCCGCTGCCGTAACTATGGACAGGCGCGTGGGGAGAGGGAATCCAGTTGCCAAAGTCAGCTTAGGCCACAGGTGCGAGGCGAAGCGAGGTTGGCGTTAGCATTCTCTGTGCCCCTTATAACCGAAGCCCCCTCCGCTCAGCAGGACGCTCGTTGCCGCTTATTTCGCCAGTCAACATCTCCTCGAGGGCGTCCTTGATCCACTGGTCTTGAGCCGGGTATGGCCAGCTCTTGATAGTCGAAACCGCCGCCTTCAAGCCCTCGACATCTTCAGGTGTCATGGTATTCGCATCCACTTCATAGTTAATCTCGTGCTCCTTGCTCATGTCGAAGAAGTTGTAGCCTAGTAGGCTCCTCAGATCGGATTCGATACGGATCCTACACTCCCAAACCAGGCTCTTGGATGATAGAATACGGACAAGCGCGGCACATGCAACAGGCAGCGACGCAGTGTAGACGTTCAGTCCCTGTACTGGCGTCGGGTAGCGTTCAGCGGTAGGCGGCAGGCGTCCGAGGTCACGAGTCGAGATGCCACTCCATGACAGTGGCGCGAGGACGAGGACTGGTGGGCGATGGTACTCGGAAATCGCATCGCCTAGGAGAAACCGTCTGGCGTTACTACAGTATTCGGAAGAGTATCCGCGCCTGAGGCCTTCGTCGGCGACGGGAAGGCCGGACTCGGTAGCAGCAGCCGTAGCGTTGGGAAGAGCATGATCGGGTACGAGGAATGTGTAGTCCTGTGTCAATTCTTATCAGCAATACGTGGACAGATAAGAAAGGAAGTGCCACTTGCCTTGTCGACTACTAGAGGGTAATTCAGGCGTGCTAACAGGGGGTGATCCCACTCGATCAAGTCGACTTGCGCGTCTGCGCATCGCTGGAAGAAGGATGTGATACGAGGCTCCATGTCGGGCCGTGTTCTAGACATCTTGTTGTTGCGCGATTCTCTGCAAATGGACGGAATCGTGCTTTGTTGCAAACCGAGGGGAAAAAAAGAGAGGGAAAGACCCCTCATGACGCATGAACGCTTGAATGTGGCGTCTGCATCACGTGATGGCGGTCTCCTGCGGTTACCCACATGGTATATGTAACCCTGAAACAACTGCTGTTGCAAGTCCGGCCACGACTGGATGTCAGCCACGGCTCCATGTGCCACCAAAGTTAAATAAATAAAAAAACACCACCAAAGATCGATGACATACACAAAATTCAACAAACCCAGGCAAAGATGACTCTGCTGGCCGAGTCGAAAACTCCATCAATCCGGTAATTCGCCAGGGATAAAATCGTCGCACCGACTCTGCTGGCCCCACCGGAAATATTCCCGTCACTTCCACAGCCACAACAGCCGTCAGCATCTCGCTCAGCGGAACTTGGAGTGGCCAAGTTGGGATCCAAGTTTTCGTAGTACTCTCCTGGTTCCACGCCCCGATTTCCAAAGCTCCTCAATCTAGTTTTATCTTCCATCTCCACCATGGGTCGCTTCCGCAGAGGCCGCCCCCTGTCAGCCAAGTCTTGCTAGTGGTTAGCTCCGCGACCGGGCCGTACCTGAACGGCAGGGTATCGAATCGCCTTCCGCTTAAGAACAGGTAGCACCCAGGATTTCCCAATCCTCACCCAACGAGGCCGATGAGCAAGCCGACAAGGAAGCAACATGCCGCCGCTCAGCCAAGCCGAGGAACAGGCAATCGCCGACAGAATCGTCGAGGAGCTCTCGCAGACTCCCTATGCTCCGTCCTTCCATCACCCAGCTGCACGGAGGCACCGCCAACTTCGTCTTCCGCGTCACTCTCGCCAAGCCTTTCCCCGCCGAGGGTGCATCTACAGCCACGACCGTGATCATCAAACACTCCACTAAATTTGTGGCCATCAACCGGGACTTTCCGCTCCATGTCATACGTTGCGTACTTGCCCCCCCCCCTTAAGAGTTTAGCTAAGCGCACGGTGCTAACCCCTCCCATCTGGCAGACGTTTGAAGAGTCGATGCTTGCCGTTATTGCGTCCTTCAAGTTCCCTCTAGCCGCGGACGGCACGACGATCAAGACGCCGCGTCTCCACCTCTTCGGCCGCGAGAGCAATACGCAAGTCCTTAGGGACCTACCCGGCACCGATGATCTCAAGACGACCTTTTTCTTGCCCAACGCCGCTGAGTTTCTTCCGGGATCTAGCCCGTTGGCGATTGGGTAGTATCTGGGCTCGTGGTTGCGATCGGATATAGGGAGACGCTGGAGATACTGGTGGCTGCTTTGGGTAAGGAGTTTGAGAAGGCCCCTAGTGGAGAGGTGGATGAGAATTGGGTTATGATCTATGGAGATTTCTGGCCGGGAAAGTGAGTTCACCCCCAATTACGCTGATGGTGACTCTATAAGCTGACTTGAGGAAGGCGGTAGGCGAGGGTGGCAATAAGCTCTATATTATCGGTTGGGGAGTTTGCCCGGTACGGCCACCGAGCCTACGACCTCGGCCAGCTGATTTTCAACAACCTTGATATTGTTATGCCCGTCCGTTATCTACATAGTTGTGTAGCTGGTCGGCTATGTACTCTAAGGCTTCTCGCCTCGTATTGTCTTGCTTAGTACAAAGACCCGTCTTATTGAGTATCATCTTCCTCCGCTGCTGCTCTGTTGTATATCTGGGCCACGGTGTTAAAATTATGCCGGGAGGGTTTATGAAGGGTATACGTTAGTCAGGTACTTTCGAAACTGCTTACTCCTAGGCCTTGACGCGCGGCGAGACGAAATTGGTGCCCTCGTTGGTGACGATGCCGCTTAGCGTGTTAAAGGGTACCCCCCGTAGATATTTGAGCGAGTCGTCTGTGTCGTGGCAGCCGAGCTTGCGCACGAGGTCCTTGTATATGCCCCTACGTGGTGTCCTCGGTTGCGCGGGTCCCCGTGGGGGTCGTCATGGTTATGGGCCCGCCGCTCTGCAGGATGGCCGCGCGCTCGCCGCGGGCTTGGCGGCCGTTGGACCTTGATGTGGTTTATTTGGCCGTTTGGTTGGCCCGTAATCGGAAATATAGATTTTGCTATTACTGAGAGCCGTCTATTGCTTCCGTGCAGTTCTCCGAGCCCTTCGCCTTTCCTCGGCCGAAGAACTTTGCAACGCTCTTCTTTCGCGGTATCGTTAAGGTAGGTATGATATGGAGCAAATTAAACTCAATATAGGGTAGAAGAGTGAGGGCCGGTAAGGCGCGATAGGGTACGAAGAGAAGTACGGATATAAGGGATACGCGAGAGAGAGAAAACTTGTGTAGTAGATGGTAAGGAGGATCGAACTGCCTCTTTATCTAACCAGCACCTGGGAAAGAGCAGTCGTGCGGTAGGTAGGGAGTAAAGGACGGATTGAGCTGCCTTTTATGGCTGGGGAAAGATCAGTTGCGTAGTAGGCAGGTACTATAGCGTAGAACCTTAAAGCGGAGGAGGATGAAGACGCTGGCTATCGAGTCTATTCCTTGGAACCACCGTTTTCTAGTGGGGGGACCAGAAATGGGCCACTCCTATCTGGCCTAAAACCTGTCCCTCGTCGCGTAAAGTTGACAATTTTGTAGTATGGTGAGCTGGGGTGAGCTAGGGGTGAGCCGAGGGTGAAGCGAGCCTGATTTTAGGCTAACCATCCTTGGATGCGGCTCTTTTGCTTTTAGCGACCGACTACCCACGTAGGTAGGTCGGTCAGATGTAATCCCTGACTCTCACGACATGTAATGTGTGGCGGAGCAGAATTCGTTGCAAAGAAACGCGCAAACAGCCATTTTATGGGGCGCGGGGAATTGGTGATGTCCATATTCCATTACAGCTAGGCGTATCTGCCCTGACTACACTTCATGGCATGTACCTATTGTCTGCTGTGGCAACCAAGGCGGGCCCCCGCACCTGTCATGACCCTGGTGCGAGAGCGGGGGTGCGCCCATCCAACGTTGAACCACCCCGAACGCGGGCGCCTTCCTCGTTCAGTCTTGGCCCCCCATTACTCGCAGCCGCTCAGCATTGATTCTGGCTGCGACTTGTGGGTATCGGGCAGGGTCTGAGGCATCTCGCTCTAGCGACCACTGCTTGAGCGTCTCATAGTCCCTATAAGTGTGATCGACATCGAAGATTGGCAAGATCCAGCCGCGCCGTTCCGACCAACGAATCGGAATCATTGTCATGTCTGCAGCGCACATCACCGAGAGTCGAATGTCATCGAAGCAGTGGTCTGTTGTCCCCAAAAGGCTCTCAGTATCTTGTCATTCTCCCTCGGTATTATCTGAAGGAAATCTGCTTACCAAAATGCATCTTGGTCACATTGTCGAGTGTCGAATAGACCGGAATCCGCTTACGGATGAAGTCCAAGCAGTGAATATCGTGGAAGACGGCGAGACTTGGAGTACGGTTCAGTGTGGTACACATGCAGCACCATCGAGCAGGGCCGGGAATCGGGTCAAAGACTTAATCTGCCATATAGAGCCCAGTCTCTGGGTCCAGCCACAAGTCTAATCCTAACCTTTTCTTTTCCTCTGGCGTTATGAAAATCGACTGGGCTAACATGAGACCTTAGCTTGGTCCGGTGGGGCATACAACTCTCATGAGCTTACCACCTTGAAGGCTCTTCCACGCCTCCTCAATCTCAGGAGACGAATCGCCAACATATGGCGGGTCTGTTTTGGGCCGATAGGGTTGCCCTTTCTCGTCGTAGCTTATTGTGGAGCCAAAATGCACGCGTTTGTAGACTGGGGCGATTTCCTCGGTGGCCGGAACTTTATCATCAGTGTCAACGGCGCCAGGCATATCGACCAGGCATTGGAACTCCCAGCTCAGAATTGTACCAATACTCACTAAACTCAGTCTCCCTCCAGAAACTTCCTCGCTCTGCTGACGCAATACGTTGCGGGCAACCACATGACCTTTTGCTCCAGACAATAACGAATATGATGAGTGCTGCAGACAAAGCCTAAGAGCAAAGTAATGAGCAGCAGTAAAATGAGTGTCGACCTTTGGAGGCTTTTGACCTTCGAAGCACACTTGAAGCACCTCCCAATTTATCCCGGGTGATCAAATGCTCGTCCTCGTGAGATTCGCCCAATGGTGGGCTTGGGCTTTGCGGAAAGGAAATGGTATCCATGATGGAATGAAGCGATGTCAACGACCAGAGAACCAAAGTTATGTGGTGCGCGGGCAGCTCTAAAAATCAGGCAATTGCCATCAAAGGAGTGCTGATATGCTGACTGCTCGATGTTATTGCTTCCTTGCTCGCAGATGTGTTTTACTGATAATAATCGGAACAAGGGGGCGAGGTTGACCTGCACCACTGGCCTCCAGATCAACAGGGACGGCACTATTCGTTGGTGGGCTCAGTCATTGTTGTTGGTGACCTGGAGGGGCTGAGGTTGCAGTGCCGTGTGACCCACATGAGGAGAGACAGCTTGTCGGCAAAACACCAACGTCACCCATCCATTACATGAGGTGGGGTAATTCTCCCTCATTCTTGTAAGCGGCATCAACGGAATCTGCTTCCAAGAAAGCGCCTTGCGTGGTCGGCGCTCTTCGTGTCGGGTGGCGGCCTGAGGTGATGCAGCATTGCTTCACAACCGTAATCTTCCTCAACTGAGGTGACGGCTTGCTGCCTTATCAAGGTGACGCACGCGCCTACGATTATCAGTCACCAAGGTACCTAACCCTCACATCCTATTCTTGTTTAGATCTTGGATCATTCCATCTCAAAGTCAACATGTTCACCAGATGGAAGACTTGGCCAGCCAGAGGTTCAAGTTATCGAGAACTTCAAAAGCGTGATTTCGAAGCCGCCAGAGATGGCGAGATCGACTCCGAGTCGTTGTCTGGCTCAAACCACCATCCACAGCTTTCTTTTCAGCTTCCTGCAGAAGCCAGGCGAATATATTTCCCAACAGTGGTAGCTCGGATTGGCTCCCAGCGCTACCAACCAAGCCGTGAACCGTCCGCAAGCCCCGCCAATACATCGTACTGCGGGAATTCCACTCAAGAAGCACTGTCACTGGGGTGCACTTTCGATCAGCTCACATGGTCATGGTTCCCGCCCAGCTGTCCGCACTACGCCAACGATGAGTACTTGGCAGCGGAAAACTGGACCTTCTTCCTTGACAACCAGCACCGGTTCGCGTTGCCGAAGACGGACCCAAGGTGGATTGAGGCTCTGGACAACAAAATTGAGCTGTGGGGCGAGCAGCGAGAACACACGGCGCATTGCGTCTTTCTCTTCCTTGCCCTAGCGCAAATCGTGAAGGAGAAAGGGCCGCATGCCTCGTATTACAGGAATTACGCGCATATGGAACACTGTGCGGGACTGATCTTGGATGTCTTGAAGAGCGAGCCAGACAGAGAGAGGATTGCGACGTTTGCTGGGAGTGTGTCCTACGACCAGCAGTGCATGTACATGTAATGTTGAACACCAAATTGGCTAGAGCATCATCCTCAGAACAGTCAAGAAATTGACATACGGCATTCCAAGTATTGGTGTGCGATGTAATTGATCCGAGACAAAAATGCGACCAGGTCGGGGAAACAACAAGCCCCGAGCCGGGCTGAGAAAAAGCAAACAGCTGTAATTTAGGGCAAGGCTCCTTCAGAATATGGAGGGGTCACCTCACGGCGGCGATGGCACAAGAATTGGATGCAGGGTGAACAAACAAGCTATTTTCCCGACCCGTCGCCCGATGCTGGGGCGCGTCGCGCTGTTCCTCGATGACCACTGACTGCATGGACTGAGCAGATTGTAGAGCGGTTGCCCTATTTAGCCAATAGCAAAGACTTTGTTGGTGCGAACATGTCCATGTTCACAACCCGCGCAACTCTGCTCGGACTTTAATTTACAACCAACAGCATGTTCCACTCAACTTCCAGGTTGCCTTCTCCGGGTGGCCATCCTCCCCATCACGGGGGACGCGGCCCGTGCCAGTGGGGGTTAAGCGGTGTAGTGTGGTACTTAGGTATGTATATACCTCTTCGTCTAACATTGAACCCGGGGCTGATGCCATACGCATCGGGTGCCTCCATTCCACGACATGTGAGGCTCCATTTAGAATCTTGAGGAGGGAAGAATTTGTTTCAAGTGCAATATGACCTGTCGCTCGCGCCCCCTTACAGCATTGACAGGGATTGTGGAAGCGAACCAGACGCTGCGAGGGGAGCAAGAGAAGTTAGAGCGGAAGCGACAACAAAATCGTCTCGCCCAGAAGAATTACCGTAAGTGAAACTGAGCCTCAATGACGAGGTCTTGATGCAGAAAACTTAACAAATCAACTTAATGAATATTAGGGCAAAATCAGAAGCAGCGCCTCAAAGCCCTCGAGGCAGTTGTCGCCGGGATTAGCATTCCGATGCTCACATCCCCACCCGCCAGCATGCAAGACGAATGCCAAAATCAACAACTGTTCGATGATGAGATTTTCCGAACCAGAATAGACTGACCAGCTGTCGAGCCCACGTGCACATGGCAGGATAGTTCAGAACAAGCAACGCTCCAAAGCTCAGACGGCGGCATCTCCCCCAAGGATAACAGCGACGGCAACACCGATGGCAACGACACCATGTGCCCAACGAGAAAGGTCAAAACTGCCCTCCACCGGGCGGCGTTTGCGGGAAACGACAGGCTTGTTCGCCTGTTACTTGATTATGGAGCGGAGGTCTCGAAGGAGGACAGCAATGGGAAAACGCCGCTGCTGCTTGCCGCTGAAGCCGGGCGTGAAAGCGTGGTGAGAGTTCTCCTAGAACATTCCTCCGATGCAAACCAGACAGACTACCAGGGTCGAAACGCGCTTTTTTCGGGTGTCCTCGGACGGAGCGAGGAAGTGGTTCGTCTTTTGTTGGAGAAGGGCGCTGTGGATATTAATGCTGTGGACTCCGAAGGGAACACTCCCCTGCATCTTGCTGTTGAACACGGTCTTGAGGAGATCACATCCATCTTGTTGCGTCGTGGTGCAAATGTAAATGCTTAGACTCCTCTTGCTCTCATAGATAATTACACATGATTCCCCGAAGCTACTCGCGAATCCAGCAACCACCGTATCCCACGAAAACCCGGATCGGGATTTTCCTGTAGTCCTCCCCGCCCTCGGTCATGTCTATCAAAAACTGCGCGCAGTGAATAGTGTGCTCTTCGTCAGCCACAATGCTATCCATGGCGTTTCTTTCTTCCATAAAAACTCGAAATTGCTTCTTCCACAGCACCGCATAGTGGACAACATGATCTCTCAAAGACGTCTAGTAGTAGCCCGCCGGCACGCTCCCCATCTTATCTCCGGATGATAACACCTTGGTATGATTCTGATCCAAGTATGGATGCCAAGAACCATCAGCCTGGGGCAGACCCTCGTTGTTCTTACCTAGACAGAATACCGCTTGCCCGCATGGCCAAGGATGGACGCACACGCACCTAATTACCCTGGACCATTACGTCAAGGAGCCGCGAGCAACCTGAGGGGCTGGAATAACGTGAGATGTCCACCTGGAGGAGAAATGGGATTCGATACCGGGCTGGTCGGCGCTTGCTGGGCGAAGTGGAGTGCTGCAAGGAAAATTGAGAAGGTACAAAGGGGTCTTCATTCGGCCAATCGTCAACGTCGCCGCGCTGCAGTGCATCCAGTGCGGCTGGTCAAGAGGACGAGTCAGCTAGGTATTCGCACGGTGACAGATGCAGACAATGTGAGATAAGGTCGTGGTGTCATTACTCTGAACATTTCAACTGTATCAATTATCTCACCTCATTCCGCCCTGAGTGACGCGCAAACATTTATCCAGGAAATTTGCTAATATTTTCCCACGTCATTGGGGGATCTCCAACATCACGAGGGCAATAATGCCTGTTATATGAGACGAATCTGGGCACGCGAAATTTCCTTTTTTGTACCTCGCCCACGTGACACTGCTCACCCCGGCTTAGGGCCGGCTCAGGGCCGGCTCAGTCTTTGCTCAGGATTTGCTCAGGCTTGCTCATCTTTGCTCAGGCTAAGTACTATTTTCGGCACGCTGTGTAGATATAATCCTGCCTGGGCCGCGACTCGAAGCAAAGATGCATATACCCAAGGCCGTATTCCCGTCTTGGTGGCGCCGATGTTATATGTGAGGACCAGTAGATGTCCTGTGCAATGCCCTTACCTAAGAATTTCTACGTCGTCAACACAAAGAGTCGTGCTTCAGGCCAGCCGGGAACAGCGTCGGGCACGATGCTGACGGCATAGTCGGTATGGCAGCGTGGACAACTTCGGACAGCGCCAAATGGGACACTATCGGCACACATACAGGGAGCTGCGTGAAACAGTGCACACCGAAGTCGTTTTTGTATCTGGGCGCTCGCCGCCAGCTGGGGGATGTTCTGGCCGTTCAACGATGTTATGGGAAGCGAGAAATCAGTAACTTGGCGAGGATCGTCGTCGCTGAACTTGTAATCGAGACCCACGCTAGCCATATGCGGGATAAGAAACAGATATTCCTCGCTCCACCGAAGATGACCGCAAATAGGATCGGCATGGGTAATGACATGGCCGATCTCGTAGAGAGTCTGCGGGGTGACGGTATGGCCGGGCCCCATGTACGGTGCAAATACGTCCTGTTGCCGCATGATGAGGGTCCTATAGCCGCCGTCCATCTTGAAACGAGTGAAGGAGAAGCCGCGCCCGGTGGATTGGCCAAAGGGCCTTACGAGATCGGCTGCCAGGTTCTTAGACGTAGAGTTGTCGACTTCGTACGTCTCACAGCAGTTGTCGGTATCCTGATGCGTCTTCCAGGTCTCGGCGACCGATGCCAGTTCGGGCAGTCGGCAACCCCCTGTCTGGGAGGAACGCCTGAGGGAAGCTGGCTCGGCCTCTCGGGGGAACTCTTGGGTTTCCACGTCACCACTGAGTTGCTGCCAGCCTTCGCCGCCGTCCAGATGCCGGCGTATTGATGCTAAAATCCGCTGCATCGTGAGCTTCATCGTGACTTGCATCGATTCCCACACAGCAAAGACGATGGGCATGGTGATGGATGAGGAAGAAAAATTGGTTGTTTTGTGCGAGGTCGCCGAGAATTTGTAGTCCGACGAAGACCCATTTTTGTGCCACAAGATACGGCCGGATGGATAAAGTTTTGGTCCAGTGGTAGAAAGTGGATTGCATCCGTAAAGCATCTGTTTCATAGTCAGTAAGCTTCTCAAAAGCCGAGGTGGGCGATAACTTGACCTACCATTGACCTTCACCAACGAGCCTAAATGTCGACACCGATAACGACGAGCCGCCTGCCAATCGTGGGGTCGGTGGTTGGAGAGTGGATCCGATAGCCTCGAGCGCTGATAGCCCTGTTCAGTCTCGCCCAGATTTGGTCGACTCCCGTCTCCAGCCTTGTTTCCAGTGAATCTTTGAGATCGACGGTTGCACCGCGTTCCGATCGCTCCAGTTCCAATGCCGGGTCGCTCGACCAGTGGAAGTGCTTGGAGGACTGGGGGGATTGAAGGTCTCAGCGCGATGGATGCGGTTCGAAGCTTCTGGTCTACTGATCCTGCGAGGGTGCCGCAGAGTGTTTGTGGACTTAAGGACCGGACCGCCGATAACCGGGTCGATTCAAGAGTGAGAGAAACACGGCTTGCCGCTAATGGATAATGTCGTGATAGATGATGCCCTTGATGGATGGGATAATAGGTGATGCCCCTGGAGGATGGTGTCCCTGATGGTTGGGATGGTAATGCCGCTGATTGGTGATACCGTGGTAGTTTAATGCCAATCATGGTGAGAGGATGATGATGATGATGATGATGGTGATGGATGTTGCCCTTGCGTCTCTACTTCGCTTCATCGTATTGGAGGAAATGATGAACCCAGACAGCCCCAACGCGGAGGGGTAGAGTACGACTTTGCTGTCCCCCTTGCCTGACCGCCCGCTCTTCTACTTGGCAGAAGCCCCATGGGGTGCCGCAGAGACGGGTCGGATTTCGATGCACCAGCTCCCCAGCTTACCCGCAGGCAAAGCATGGATCCTCGCCAGCCATTGAGCCAGCTGCGCACATGCCCTAGTACAATGGTTCGCTGTGGTCGCGACCAATAACCTTCGACAGTGCGACAGAGGCGATCATCCTGCTCCCCCGTTTCCGGGTCCACCGAGCACTTCAGATCCAGGCAGGGTTCCTTTTTATCGTGATAGGTCCACGCCTTTCCTTCGGGTGGTTTGGTCCACCCGCATCACCTAAGAAGACGACGCGCCCGGGCCCCGACCACGGCCACGGGGCGCCTCTGTGTGCCGGAGAAAGCCAGGGACTTCGGCGTCGGCGGCGGCGGCGGCGGCATTGGTGGCGGCGGCGAGGTCGATCATGGCCTGGAAGGGGCCGGCGGTGGTCTCGACAAAGGCGGCGAGGCCGTCCCGAAGGGTGGTCTCGACGAAGGCCGCAAGGACGTCCCGAAGAGTGGGAGTCACGTCCTCCCCCCTCTCCCCCCTCTCTCCCTGCGCTCCCCGAAATCCCCGAAATCCCTGGAGCCCCCGAGGTCCCGGCGGTCCCGGTGGTCTATTGAGTGGTCAACTTCAGCTATCAAAGGCCTCTCCAGAATGTTCCTAGGCGATGGAGCACATGTAAAAGGGCACAAAGGGGCAAAAAACAGACATACCCAGGGGTACCGCAATCTCTGGCGGCCCGAACGTTCCACCACGCCACCCCCACCGAAGCAGCAATCGTGACGATGGCAACCATCGTGCCCCAAAACTGGGATTCCGGAGCGTACTAGGGTCTAGAATCCGAAGCTAACGAGGGCCCAAGGGGGGGTCCGGACAAGATAAGACAGAGCGTATGGCAGGACGCCAAGCTTGAGGGGTGATCCAAAGACGGCTTGTTGAGCTAGCACTCCTAGACGAGAGTACACTGTCACTGTAAGTCGCTGTCACTATAATGCACAGAGGGAAGTCTGAACAGTAGGACACAAATGAACAATGTAATACTAGCGTGAGGAACCAGGAGTCCCTCACGGCCATCGTGGGCACGATGATGACTATCTATACTAACTATCTAAGAGGTACTTCGTACCTTGATCACTGCGCTCACTCTCTTGGGGAGTGATCAGGGTGATCACCTTTCTGGCTGCTCACTCTGATCACTGGGTCTTGGCGAGATCAGGGTGATCAACTAACGATAGGTCGTAGGGGCTTCGGGTCTTTGCACCCCTGGCCCAGTGCGTTAGTACCGTATGTACTGTCCTTCTGCACTGTTCCTTCTGCGGGGAATCCGTCGGGCCGCCCCGGCCCAAGTGACGGCCTGCAGGGTCGTCACACAAACCCACGCTTAATAACTCAAGCATAGATACAGTTGATCTGTCGTACAGATATACCAGTTTACTGATGGATTTGAGCAGAGGTCTTCCCACCAACTGGAGATTTTAACGTAACGATAAGAGCTCGCGTTGTAAGACTGGTACAATATTAGGAGGCATTTTGTTGTGTTGACAGATTGATGATGTGCGGGGTTTCTGGCCAGGAGCGGGGTACGTGGGCTAAGATGTGCTAAAATAATATGTAAATAACGGTGGTGGCGTTCTTAGTGCCTAGACAGAACTTTTAGGGTGGACATCCGTATTTGTGACTGTTTGGTGTGCCAGGGCGCAGAGTGCATGGGCCACTTTTCAGGGGTTACGGTACAAATAGACGAAGGCTACGGTGCAAATAGACATTCTCTTTAAGAGACTCGCCTCGAGCCTTTGAGGAACAGTTTCTGCTTTGGCTTGATGACCAAGATTAACAGTTTCCCGGATCTTTCCCAGGGCCTCTCCGAGGCCGGCGTCCGGAATAAGAGCGCTAATACTACTCCGCCATCTCCTTCGCAAAGCTGTTGTTCCCCATAAGCATCCTTGAACAACCTCTTGGGACGAAACTCACTTGATCCCCATGCACATCCTCAGGCCCTTCGAAACGTCGCCAAATTCGCCTCCATCTCTCTCCTCTCCTCCTTCCCAACCAACCACCACTACGGCTTGAAGAGACAGGCTGGGACTAGGAGCCCGTACTAACAAAACTCCCAGCCGTCGAAGATGCGGAAAGGGCCTTCGGACAAATGCGGGGAAGGCTCTGAGAACCCTGGGCTCCGTGCGAGGATGCTCTCCGAAACTCAACCAAACGCCGCACGTGCAGTTTGCTTCGCCTTGGGCCCGGTGAAACAAAGGCCGGAAAGCCAATGCTAAGACCCTCGAGATTGGGCGCTCAATGAAGCCGATCGGGCCTCGATTAGTCCGAATATAGACAAAGCTGTTCGAGACAACACACCACACGGCGAGGAAACCAAGTTGCGCACTGGCAAATGTCCAACGGCAACACCCGTCCCAACCCTGCGGCTGACCACCACCATCGAGCCCATCGACCGTTCACACACCAGGCAGCAATGGCGACCGACACCAACGTCAAACTCGCCGTGCTGATTGACGCCGACAATGCGCAGCCCAGCGTAGCCAACGCTCTGCTCGCAGAAGTAGCCAAGTATGAAACCGCTTACGTCCGTCAACCTCAAAGGCTAGAAGGAGCAGCTCCTCACGCAATCTATCCATCCAGCCGATCCAGCAATTTTCTTACACACAGGGTAAAAACGTAACGGATTCCGCCATGATTATCGCCGTAATGGATCTGCTCTACATAAACCGTTTCAACGGGTTCTGCCTGGTCTCCAGCGACAGCGACTTCACGCGGCTTGCTTCGCGTATCCGTGAGTCAGGCCTTGTTGTCTACGGTTTTGGGGAGCGAAAGACGCCCAAACCCTTTGTCTACTTTGACAGCATCAAACAACCCACTACATTTGCACCTATTGCGCCCATCGCGCCCATCGCGCCCATCGAGTACATCGAACCCGGTAACGGTATACAAAATTACCTTAGCTTAGAGAAGAACCAGGGGAAACTTAGAATAAATCAGCCTTCGCTCACTCCAGCTTACTCTAACTTAAGGCCCCGGGGCTCCGGGGCCCTGGTCAGCGGAGCTGAACGGTGGAAAGGGGTTCAAGGGCTCCGGGGCTCCATGTCAGGCTCCCAGCTTCAACAGTACTGGTATATTTTAGGCATCCCGTTATGTACTGTTATACTGTGGGATATCCTATAGGTGCTGGTATATTATGTAACATCCCAAATTTTAAGTTAGGATAAAATGTACCATCCCGAATTCCAAGCTAGAATATCATGTACTATCCCAAATATTAAGCTGGGATATTTTGTACCATCCCGTGGCATGTACTGATATATTCTGAAGCCAAAATTTGGGACAGCGCGGCCCAGGATTCGTGACGGGGACTAAATATGGGCTCATGGCCGAGAACTGGGTCGCTCACGCTGGGCGGTAAATTTCTGCCGGTAGCGCACGGTAACGGTGGAGAACTTGGTCGCTGGGACTGGGCAGTAAATTCTGCCGGCAGCGCACGGTAACGGTGGAGAACTGTAACGCAGGTCACTGCGCCTGGGGACGAGGATAGGGGGTGCACTGCAAGATGACGGCTTGTGTAGTAGGCGGTTGGGTAAGTGATCAATTGAAGCCTTCTTCTTGCTCTCTGGCTCCGCCAGAGAGCTCTTCTTATAGCTTGGGGTTGGTGGCAACTAGGTAGCGATTACTGACAAATATACTAGTAGTTAGTTCCAGTGGCTTCCAGAGCCTTCCTTATGACTGCGTGTTACAAGAACTTGGTCGCTGGGGGCAGTAAATTCTGTCGGCAGAAAAGATACAACGAGAGGGTACAAAATGTAGGCTCGTGGCCGAGAACTCGGTCTCATATTCTGCCAGTAGAAACATTGCAAAATACAGAGGAACGAAAGTAAGACGCTATATAGTTTTCCGCCAGCAGAATAAAGTAGGTACTTAGGAAAACTATCCGTACCTAAGTTTCGACGAGGTTGGGAACTCTATTTTATTACGATCAGAATTTTATTACAATTTATTCGCTAAGGCTACTAACTTCTCCAGCATCTCTCTAGCGAAAATTGAAAATTTAACAAGGCAACTTATATATCCCTAATAGTAGATAATAACTTGTGATAAAAGCATAGAGAGGTGAAGTTGTTATTATTATTAGCGACCCCATCTGCACTGCATCCTTCTCTGGTATAGCATAGTAATAGTATAGGTTGGAAATTATTTTGATTAGATCCTTTTAATTTATTTTAGGTTTTTTATAAGGTATAGGTTGCTTAGCTTTGACAATAGGGCTTCCGGCCCGAGTCACACACGTATACCCAGTATGCGTGTATATTGTAATTGGAATTGTTACCTAGAAGCTATCCTTACAGATTACGCGTCGTCTGCTTTCCATCGGTAGGAGATTTTAGCCGGGGGGACTGAAAAGGGGCCTCTGAGGCTATACGGCAGCGGTATACGGGATCACCCCAGCCCAGGGAAGAATCAGGGAAAGCTCAGGACAAATCAGCCACAGCTTACCCCAGCTCACCCCAGCTCAGGATTGCGAACGAAGAAGGAAATTTCGTGTGCCCAGATTCGTCTCAGATAACTAGGCTGTTGACATGACCCCACCTCCACTCTCTCGCCTCGATGCTTGGCCTTGCGCAACGACCTGCGAACTACGCACATGGGGGAAGTCTTCATGGACAAGTGTATTATATAAAGTTTATCTTGCACTTGATAGCTCCATGGCTCCGAAGCTCTTTAGAACTACAGCGCAGACAACTTACATCCATTCACCCACCAACATTACTACGAAGACCATCCCAGTACCTTCAACCATCCGTCTTCACCTCACAAATGCGAGTTTCGTTCATCCTCGTCACTATTTTCGCCGCTATGGTGGCCGCAGCTCCTGCTGCCGACATCGAAAGTAAGCCTCTAGCTTCCGGTTCCCCCCAACCATGAGATTTCAGTTCACCTTGATGCTAATGTCTGTATCCCTACTAGGGCGCATCGCAGACGTTGATCATGGACATGTCATTCCCCGCGGAGATAAAAAGGGGTCTAACCGGGATGCGAAGGCGGGCTACGGCACTACAACCCCGACCACTCCGTAAATGAGATCGGGCTTTGGACGGTTAGGCCTCTTAACCGAGTGGTGTTGCGTTTGGCTTTTGTGCTGAAATTCATCCTGTCGTTACCGATGTACGTCTCTGCCCTTCAAAGTACCTGGTGTAACAGACTCCGGTGTGCAATGGCGGGCAGTCAAAACCCAAGTGACCGAAGACTGTGATAGCACGTCATGGTGAGGTGATAGGTACCTACTTGAGATCCTTCTTAACCCGCACCTTACCTACACTACAAATGAAATCTACAGCCTCTGCTGGTCCAATCAATATGGCACTCCCTTCGATGCGCTCTACACGTGACAGGGCGTAAAGTTTTAGAACTCCTTTGCAGCCAGTTGGGTTTCTAGCTGTTCTCCTCCGATCCCTCACAGATGGAACCACTCATAGATGGGATCACTCTCAAGCCACTAGCACCGCCGGGTAGACATACCTATAACCTAGCTTAATGCTGTCACTGACACAAACAAAACTCGACCCACGGCAGGACGCAGGTGGAGTGGCGTTTACGATTCTTTTGCCTCCTTTCCAAGATTCCCATTTCACCTACAGACCGCCGAGGTTCAAGTTGTCACTGTCGCGTCTAGAAAAACATTCTTTTTCCCCCCCTCCTATTTTGCTTGGTTATCATTCAATCAATGCGCATCCTTTTGGCGTGAAACATAGGCCATGATCTCTGTGAGCGGCGCGTAACAGCTCATAGGAAACCACCATTGTCGGCAGCACAGAAAGTCCAACCTACAATATTGTAAACATCACTACCAGCTATAACCTCCCCTCACCCCCTTAGCCCGACTTCGCACTAGCCTTCTTCTCCGCCTCTAGCAACTGCTTATAGGAATCCCTCATCGATTCCCTCAACCCAATATACTTAATCCCCAGCGCCCTCTCCGCCTTACTCCCATCCACCACATACGTCTCCTGCACCACCCCCGGGTTCCCCACCGGGATCCGCTCCTTTAACTCAGGTAACTCCTCCCTCACCGCATCCGCCACACTCTGCCAATCGAAATGCCCACCCACCAAGAACCGCTCCCCGACCACGCCCTCCTCCTTACTCTCAAACGCACTGATATGCGCCTCCGCCAGCGTCCTTGCGTCAACAAACCCCGCAAAGTCCAGCGGCGGGACCTCCTTCGCGCCAATAAGCGAGTACAGCGCATGGGTCGACTCATTGAGATGATTCAAGTCTTCGATCCCGCCGACGTGCGGGCCGAATACCCAGGGGGGATTGACCACGACGAGGCCAAACGGGGGTTTGTGTTCGGCGACCCAGTCCCACATGGCTTTTTCGGCGAGAGCCTTGGACGCGCAGTACGCGGCGGGGCCCGGGGCGGTGGTGGCTTCGTCATAGGTCATAGGGTTCCAGTCGGCTTCGGTGTAGGTGTATCCCGGGCGGGCGCCGGCGTTGACGTCGAGGATGGAGGCGAAGGAGGAGGTGACAATGATGCGGCGGACGGAGGGACCGCCGTACTGGGCTGTGGCGGAAAGGATGGCGAGGCTGCCGTTGATGGCGGGGTCGAGGAGGTCGGCTTTGTTGGAGGAGACGGTCAGGGTGAAGGGAGAGGCGACGTGGATTACGCCGGTGATGGGGCGAGGGGGGGAGTCAAAGGCGGGCGCGAAGAGGGACGGGTTGGTGATGTCCGGGACCTCAGCGAAGGAAAGTTGCGAGGCGTGGGAGGGGAATTTGGCGAGGATGCCGGGGATGGAGCGTGAGGAGCGGACGACGCCGCGGACGTGGTAGCCTTTGGAGAGGGCGAGTTGGATGATGTGGCTGCCGACGTAGCTATTGGCGCCTGTAAGAAGCAGTGTTTGCTCGGAGGGGGTAGCCATTGTGATTGTGAGTTTAGTTGGTGATCTGGAGTGAGGTTGTGGTGAATTCAACGTGAAGTTGTGGACTTGGTGAAGTCTCTTTGATGCTGTGATCTGCACTGCGAGCAGCGGCTTCCGCCTGCGGTTTTATAGACCCGCGGCGGCATCGTGCGGGGGTCAGGACAAAGCTCTCGCCAGTACGGGATGATGCACTGGGATGTCCAATAATTTGCTTTCTAAGAGATATCGAGCTTGGCGGCGGTTGCATCCGACCAGGTCTTATCCTATGTATTGTGCTCGCCTATTGGGCGTTGGAACAATGGAAATTGTGTGTACAGTAAGCAAAAAGCAGATGCAGGTGACGTAGGCGTCTTCTGCGGGGGTTTGTAGTGCCGATTGGAGGCTCGGAAAAACACGCAGGTGCCATTTGTCAGGTCGCTTATTACGACGTCTGCCGGCGCCGTATGCTCCCTCGCTGCTGTGTAACTGTATTTTCGGCCAATCGCCGTGCTTATCACCGAAGAGCTCCGGTCTGAATGGCTTCGCCAAGGGGGGATCGCCGATCTGATGCGTATGCCCTATGCCCTATGCCCGATACCTAGCATGCTGAAAGAATTTCGCTCGGATTGCCCGGCCGACGGCGGGCAGATTGAACGGGTACCGATAAGTGAATGGTGGCGAGATGTCTAAATGCTGGGGATCTGCGAGGGAGGAAGACGTTTCTGGCCTTGAACCGACCCGAATAACGGTAAAATCCAACCTTGAAGAGACAACACCAATTCATCCAATCATGCACTTTCCTCCCCCGTCCATTCAGCTTCCCCTCCGGCCTCCTCTTCCGTCTCCTCCCCCTTTTCCTTCTTCAGTGTCTCTATCTCCTCCTGCAACTCCCTCTCCATCAGCCTCAGCTTCTTAAACGTAAACTCATGCTTCTTCCTCCTGACTTCAGGTAAATTATTAACCAGCACAATCAACAAATGCTGCAGCGTGAGATCCTCCATTTCGGCCTGTGCAAACGCATACGACGTACGCGCATAGTTCTTAATGTCTCTCCCGTTCGTATCAATCTCCGCCAGCGCCTCAAATATTTCATCCTTCCACAGGGTTTTGTTCTTATTCTTTGAGCTCGCACGGCCAATATGCTCCCTCCAGATGTTCTGGCGCCAAGCGGGCGTTAACGCGCCGTATTCGAGGGTTAGGTGGATACGGCTGTGGAAGGCCTCGTCGAAGTCGTCGTGTCGGTTTGTTGTGAGGAAGAGCATACCACGGTAGTACTCGAGCAGGCGGAGGAAGACGGCCACGATGGCGTTGCGTGTCAGGTCTGTGACCGTCCGCTTGCTCATCAGTACGTCGGCTTCGTCGAGAAGTACCACGGCGCGCCATCGTGCTCCTAGTCGGAATATGTCGCTTAGTTGCTTCTCTAACGTTGCAACATCGGTGCTAAGAGCGCCCGTTGTGACACGGTAGAGTGGACGCTGGGCACTTTCGGCCACACTTTCTGCCGTCAGAGTCTTTCCAAGACCAGGAGGGCCATGCAACAGGAAGATCAACCCCTTCCCTTTGTCCTTGATTATGTCGTCGTAGACGTCCTCGGCACGGTTACTGAACCCTTTTACCAGTCGCTCAACGAGCCGTTTCGCCTCGGGTGTGAACTGCAGCAAGCGAAACGGATCACCATGCCACTCGATTTCTGTCAGCAACGAGATGCGGACATTGTAAACCCAAGCTTTTTGATCCATGGCGAAGCCAACCGTGGTGTTTTGGCAGATGAAGTAATCCTCTTCCGTCATCTGCAGTCTTTGGGGCTTGGTGAATGTGGTTGGGTCCAGCATGACGGCGTCTTTCTGACCCTTGATTTGTTCCTGGTCTACTGCGATGCCCTTGGACTTGCCGAGCTTTGCCAAATCTGCCAGGGTAACTCGGTCGAAAATGGATGGTGTGGCGTGCGATGTTGTTTTCTCATCCTCATTGCTGGAAAAGTACTCCTCGAGGCAAGTGGCTCGGTAGCTACCGTACTTGTCGGTGAAGCCATCCACCTTGTGCTGTGCGGTACGGTCGAGAACGATCCTTTCGTCGATCTCCAAGGCGCCCGTTGAGCCCCAGGCACCCAGTCTGGCGGTGGTGTCGTCGCTCTGCATGTTGACCGGGCCTTTGTAGTGCATGAAGGTGGTGTCGGCCTTGCAGTACCGGAAATACTTTCTGCCTCTCTTGATGAGCTGGTTGCGGATGGTATTCCGCTGAGTCTCTTCAACCAGGTGGAGGGGGATGATGGAAAGCTGCCGCAGGCTAATCTCTTTCTTGCCGTTAAAGAAGTTGATGGTGTGTGTCGTCTTGCGGATTTGAAAGCCGGACCCGTTGTGGTGTCCGTGGAGAAGGCCAAGCTCCCACCGGGGCGTGTTATCCTCAGAATCGTGTTTGAGGTCAATGGACTCCAGTAAGTATCCAGCACCTGCACCGTCAGGCTCGTCCGGATCGGCGGCCACGACAGGCGTATAGGGTGGGAAAATGGACCACATCATGCGGAAAGTGATTTGGTGCTGCTTCAACACAAGATCGTCATAGAGTTCAATGTGCTTCTGGACGCCGAGGGGCTCTTCGATAAAACTGAGTAAAGGAAGAAGCTCCTTCTTTGTCTCACTCGACGTTTTACCGTCCTCGTATAGCTCTTGGAATTTTGAGCGCAGGAAGAATAGACAGCGGAACGGGTATTCAATGACGATGGGAGAGGCAAATTTGCCGCCCAGAATCTCGTCATAGTCTGCGATCGGGTTATCGCTTTGCATGGTAGCCATAGCGATACTGCATGCATGGAAATCTTGATTCTGCAGTCTGAAGCGAGCTTAAGAAAAAGGGACGCAGAGAAAAAGAAGGTTTGATTCTGAGAAACTCGAATGCTGTCCATTTCGGTTGATAATTAGGGTGCTGCCCGGGGGAGTAGTAGGCCTAAATCCTTTGCTCATTCCTTGGCGGGCGTTGACATCTTGACGGGGATCCATGTGAGTGTGTGTTGAGGCCTCACCCGCCGCTTGTCTAGTTAGCACGATCCTTCGGGTAGTAATGGGGGCGCTGTAAACATTGCGGTTGCAGTGCAGCAGGCAATTGACTACCGCTACAAAATACTAAGCTCGATGCGAAACAATCCCGGCCACTCGCGGGGCGGGGCTGTGCCAAGTGGTAGTCACTGACCTATAAGAGCGACGTAAAACTACCTGTCGAGGTGCTGCGGCCGAGGAGCTGAAGCGAGGCCTCAATCCTGCTGATAATCCTGCCGTGGATCATCCGAAATCAGGCTTTGCGGCAAGGCAGCCTTGGCTGTTACTAACACGGGAGTTGACTGCACCGATACACTTCCGAGTCGTCTAAATGGGAACTGAGGCAGCTCACAGTAGTTCGGGCATAACTTCAGGGTGTCCGCTGCTGCCTTCAAGACGTCTAGGTCGTGGCTTCCTATTTGAAAGCAGCAGTGACTTGGTTGAGTCTACCGGTTTCGATCGGGACTCTGCTATCTTCTGCCAAATTTGTTTCGAAAGAAACCAATTTTCCCGCGCCATCTTCCCCGGAATTGCCAGCGCTCAGTCTCTCCCTCATGGTGGAAGCGAAGAAAAGGGGCACACTGCTCAAGGTGCCCTTCGCAGGCTTCGGCAAGGCGTCGGCTGACCCAGAAAAGCTGACTGCAACCCGCCAGCTATCGATGCCGCCTCCAAAATATCGACCGACGGCGGTCGTAACCACACTTGATAATGTGTTGAGCACGGTGCGAGCCCACCAAGTTGAGCCCCAGGTCGTTACAACCGACTCCTCAGACCCTAGACTTGTCAGCAAGAGACCCAAGTTCGACGAGCTCGCGCTCTATGACGTCTCGGAGGATGAAGAGGACAAGATCTGGGAGATTGAGGTCAAGAGACTCATGGCCGCCGTGAAGGACGGACCGGACGCCTTCGCTTTCAAGACGTACGGCCTGTTCCAGCAGCCCGACTGCAAGTCGTCATACGACTACCTGGCCTCGCTAGCCGACCAACTCCTGGTTAATCTCCACATATGCCGTCTGGATAACGAGCTGATGCTGCAGCGGTCCGACGACGAGAGGCTGCAGAACCAAACCGCCATGTCAACGAGCGAGTCGATTATCAACAACCGACTACAAAACGGGAACTGGCCCTCCAAGAGCAAAAAGGGGTCAAATGTTGTGAGCGATTTCACAAGAAGCTACATCATTCTCGTCGACTACATCACAGCCGTTGTGGCACGCTTCGCCGTCTCTGGTGCCGAGAATGATGCCTGGCAGCGCCGGGCTCTTGCCGGGATAGCCAGGCACTCCGCAAAGCTGAAGATACTTGCGCGCAAGCCTGAGCTATACGCCTCGCGTTCTGTCGAGTCAAGCAAGCAGTACCGGGCGGAGCGACGCGTGATGCAAGCTTTTGACACTTCTAAGGCCGGCATTTCTAGTGGCACTGGCGGTCCACAAGGCATGGGAAACGACATGGCGCATAGAAACGAACACAAGACAGGAGATAACATGTGGGACTATGATTTCAATTACAACAACTACGGCGGCGGTGGCATGGGTATGGGCATGGGTGGAATGAGAATGGGCATGGGCCCGATGTATCAACACCGTGATGGCCACCAATCGCAGTACAGAAAAGAGCTCGATGCTCTGATCAACATGCAAGACCACAAGGAGGATCTGTACTTCACTGACAGCGCCGCCATTTTCCGGTTCACATCGGCGAGTCTCTTCAGCGTTGTGTATCCGCTCATGGCAAGTGGCGAGTCAGGATTTCCGATTGACGGCTTCGACATCTCTACTGTGACCTACCAAGGAGGAACGACCGACAGCCCGTTGCCTATCTACGTCCACCAAGACAGAGGTGGGGAGCTTGAGGGATCCAGCTATCTCGGCTTCACAAAGCACGCTTACCTAGCCTTTGCGCAGGTAAAGCACGCCGTCAACAGCATTCGCAAAGCCCAAGCCGACCGCAGTAATGATAGCATCAAGGCTAGCTCTGGGTCACGAGACACATATTCGGATTCCATCGAAGCCCACGAGCTCGAGAGTGGAACCCTCATCACGATGCAGCTACAGGACGGCATCAGTGAGCCAGACGAGCCGGGCATGGAACAACAGGCGATCAAGTTACGGCTGACCAGTCTCGGCGAAATCATTGCTGTTATGATACCCTTGCTCCTTACATCGCCAAACGTAGTTTCACGTCTGCAGTCCTCGCTGCGCAGTCTCGGCGATCTGCTCTCCATCAACGTCGAAGAAAAGCTCACGCCGAACCCTCCAGAGTTTACCGCGATGGTTTCGCTCCGCACGCGCACCTTTCAATCAGCTAGTAGCTCCTGCTTGCCTGAAGCCGATTTTCGACCTCTTTCACTTTCTCTCCTCGCTCATGCAGATCGCCAAATATCCCACCCAAAAGTTCCTACCAGCACAGCAGCCTGGGATCTCGCCTCGACGTCTGCGATCAAACAGCGCATAGAGGAGGTCCAGAAGCGCCGCGAGCGCCTCGCACAGGAGGGCCACGAGTGGGATATAGAAGAGATGGCGGTCCGAGTCAAGTGCGCCAAGTACGTGTATACGGTTCTGGCTTGCGCAGGCATACTTGTCATCGGCGGCTTAGTATGCGGCTTCACTGTCGGTGACCGGCTAGAAGGCGTCGACCCGTTCAATATTGCCACCTTCGCTTGGCTACTTGCGGGTTTCATCATCTTGGTCGCAAAGAGCATCCGCGTTACGGAGTGGCCGTGGCGTGACTTTCTCCTAGGCCGGGTGACGTGTAGGAGCCTGAGCGAGCTGCGGGCTGTTACAGGGGCAAATGAGCAAGACCTGTACTTGTATTTGCTGACCAAGGAGTCGGAGACGGTGCTTGTTAGCCGAGGGCCGTATAACAAGATGTTCACGAGAAGAGAGGGGCACTCGTCTGGCGGCTTCTCGATTGATATCAAGCCTGAAGTCAGGACACTGGTGGCTGCGGGGTTGATTTTGGTCAAGGTATCGATGCAGGATGGCTCAGCACTAGTGTGTCTGGATCTGAGGAGGGGATCGGAGAAGCGGGATGTGCGGATGTCAATACGGCAAGAGGGTAATGAGAGCGGTGACCATGTGTGTCGGTACCCGCCTCGACCAGGTGATCGGATTCAGGATGTGGAACTGAGTCGTGCGCCAATGTGGGCGGGGGTAAGATGGAATAGGATTCTGGGAATTTACCATGCTGCTGACAGGAAGGTCCGCTGAGGCTGGTTGGATAGTTGATGGGAAAGAACATATTTGAACAAAGTAGCTACGGAAAGGGAAGAGTATATCTAGTTACATCGTCGTCATCTCTATTTGTTCCGTAGTTTTGCAGTGAAGCTGAACACCTTCGATTCAAACAGCGAGGTCTGAATTATTACATAGAGGGCTTCATTCGCATTGTCTATGATGTCGGCACGAAAGATTCGCAGCGAAGATAGATACCAGAACGACAACCCCTCCGCCATGAAATCGTAGGAAATCCGTAGGCAACTTCCAACTGAAACACCATCGTCTTCAACGCGTGACCCGCGCTCATTTTGATGCCTTCTCTCCAGGGTGTGGCCTAGTATCATTAGCAAAAAGATGCAGTCCGTAGACCAACAAGGAGCCCGCATGAGATCATCCAGACGAGTTGCTTCCTTGACCTCGGACAATACGAGCTCCAAAAGAAATTTCTGATAATAACCTCGCGGCACATTTCCAAACTCCACCACTTGGCGAGTGACATGCCCAACACCTTGCCATCTGGTGAACGGGACTCAGACGGATCACCCTCGAAAGGACTCAGACAGAACCCAGCCGTTCAGTTTGGACTTCATCAAACCTGACGACATGCCCAAAGGGATGGCGGTCTTCTGTCTCATCATCGTCCTTGGTAAACCCCCTGATCCGTCGGTGCTCAGCCTCCCACTTCCGCAGGATGTTCGACCCACAAGGAGTCTCTGGCACCTTCCCTCGGTATCTCGGACAACCCCTCGCCCTCACCATCACCCACGTAAGTTCTTCCCCCAGAACGGTCACTTCCCCCAGAGCGGTCGTTTGGCCCAGATAAGCTCAAAATTTGTCTGCCCTTGCCAGCAAAAGACGGGCCAGGTGGTGCAGCGATTCGATGATGACTACTAGGTACCCACACAATTTCCTTGGGGTAACTCTAAGAGAGCTTCGCATTCACTTCTCAGCCAGAGCAATCTGGCGCCCTGGCAGATGATAAAAAACAAAATCTGAGATCCGTATGTTTTTTTTGTCAGCGATTCCATTCTGCAGGCTGTCTCTCGCTGGGTGGTACTCACCTGTAATGTGCCTTGTATTGGATGTAATAATGACACACGTCAACATTCCAGATGGTAAATCTGAGAGAGTCTAGATTAAATCCTTCAAGGGAGAAGAAGAGAGAGCGGCGCAGCTGAGGGGGGAAGCTGGGTGGGTATTTATGCTGCGGCGGCGAAGATCTGAGTTCGTCAAGTGGGGTTCTGGGGCGCGGTGGTGTATACTTCGGCAGAAGTTAGTACGCGTCGATAAAATTGCCTTGGGAGCATGCACTGGCATTCTTCTGGAAAGCCTCTTCGCTGTGGCGCTCGAAGTCCCCCATATTGCTGAGTTTGAGACTGCAAGAAGCTGCTTCTGCGTCAAACAAGATACGTTGCGGAGCCGGAAACCCCTCAGCACTGCCAAACTCTCAATAAGCACTTTGTGATTTACTTGAACACCACTCCCCTCGCCGTTTCGTGACAAACCATGCCGCCAGCAGAGCGAAACTCTTGCCCTGATTAGGGTCAGAATCCACAGATAAGCAGTCGAAAGTCAAGCGATACTGGGCCTGGTAGTTCACCATGTCCCTCCCGAGACCGGTTTGGACCAGGCGCGCACAGCAGCAGCGGCAGTAAAATCCTCGACTTTTTGCTGGGTCCCTTCAGTAACGCAACTTCCTCCACTGACTTTTCGTTCTACCAGTGCCAGCGCGGCCTGCCGCACAGTAGGAATGCACTTCAACATCAGAGATACGGTGAATAAAGGGAGGTTACGGTGCAAAAATGGTACATTTTCAAAGGAAAAAGGGGGCGGGAGAGATATTGCACAAGACCTCAAGTTATCTACTAGTAATTTCTTTGATTTGGGCGCGGCCGTTGGGCAAGTGACTTGCTCTTTCCGGCCACCCTTGGGATAAAGTTGAGCAGTCTTTGCACCAAGTCCTCAGATGGGAGGGTTGTCAGCGAGACACATTGTCATCTGCCACTGGATGTGCGACCTAATGAACGAGCTAAACGTTCTTAGTCTATTCCCGCACAATAGCGCTTCACGCGCCGCTTGCCGACACTGCCGCAGAAATGTCAGCTTGCACGGAAGCTGGCCTGGCTGATGACAGGAGTTGGGAATTGTGTGTTGAAAGGAGGCTGGTGATGAAGTTGAATGGGTGAAGGGGGAGGTATAACTCCCATCTTCCCTCGTCGGTGAATGCTGTCCAAATTCCGGCATCACACCCATTGAGTTCAGATTGTCACCAGTCGCGACCATAACATCATCAAACCCCGAACAAGACACACCACCAATTTACCACCACATCTCAACCAAAATGTCTTCAAGTCCCTACCCCAACCTTCCCAGGCCCAAGCTGGTCCTCCCACAAACGTCGACCTCCCTCTCAACCTCCCTCTCAACCTCAACCTCCCCATCTTCCTCCCCTTGGGTCTTCCTCCTCAGAAACTACCGCTCCCCCCGCCTCCCCGCCCTCTTGATGACAACCACCACCCTCCTCCTCCTCTTCACCACACGCGCAACCGCCACACCCACCTCCCCCGTCCTCCCCCACATCGACAGCCACATAGACACCCGAATGGACACCCACGCAGGCTCCCACGGAATCTTCGTCCCAGGAACTACCTGCGCCCCTGCCATGGAAGGAATCTGGAACTGCATGGTCACGACCTGGCAGCGCTGTGCCGAGGGACACTGGAGTGTTGTGATGCCGTGCAAGGACGGGATGGTTTGTGCGCCGGCGGGGGTGGAGTTTGAGATGAGGATGGTGCCTCCGGCTCCGGCTCCGGCTTCCCGTGGGGAGTGGGATGATGGTGGTGATGATGGGGATGATGGGCAGGGACAAGGACAGAAGGGAGGTAATGGGGGGCAGACGCCACCGGAAACTGCTGCTGGGAATTCTGGGGATTGGGGGGGACCTGGAGGGCCGAGGGGTGGATGGGGGAATGGGGGAGCTAGGGTTGGAGGGGGAGGAGTTGGGAAGGGGCGGATCTTTGGGGTGGTGGTTGCGTGGCTGGTGGTTGGGGGAGCCTTGTTTTGATTGAGAGGGGAGGTCGTCGCCGGGGTAGAAGAATGTGGCTTTGGTTGTGATGAGGGGGTGTAGAAGATCGGGGAAAGGGGTTCTGAGAAGTGTTTGTTGGCACGTACTGTGCTGGGTGATGACTGGAACTGTGGGCGATAGTGCAAGTACCTAGGCGGGGCTGTGTTTGATATTGTTGTAATTCGAGCTCAAAACGCACTTTGGCGCCGCTCCGTGCTACACAACAAATCTGATGTTGCGACCATAGGGACCAAGAAATAAGTGTGACTGATTGGCCTGTTAGAATCCCAAGCCGACCATGTTGACAGCCAGGACGTGGTGCATCATAGATGAGGCCAAACCTTTTTTTCTCTTAAAGATTGCATTTCCCTCCACCAATCTATGGTCTCGCCATTACCACCTTCAGCTTATTAGAAGCACTGGGAGTCCAGTCTGTTCACCTGGCTCAGCTTACCGATGCAGACCCGTGAAAAAGAAAAAGGCAGCATATCAAACCGGCCGCCCGTCTCCCAATGCTCGCTATGACAAAGATATCGTGGATATAACAGAAAACCTTGAAAATGCAGCACTCCGTTCTCTCACTCTCTATTAGAGCCGTCCCTCAACTTGTCCGATCGATCCCGCTCATGTTGATAATGCGAGGCAAGCGTCAACCGCAAGTCCGACCCTACACGAAATTAGAACCGATGCAGAAATCAGAGCCACTGGGGATACGAACCTGCCCTCCTTCTCGTACACCACGTCGCTGATAATGTCCCTGTCAAGATCGGGGAACATGCCCGCCAGCGTCTCCACAACGGTGGCGTGCTCCGCGCGAGACAGCCTCTGCGCTTCGGCTACTTCGGCGCTTGCCTGCCTCGCCGCCGCTTCCTCGGCCGATAACTTCTGTCGGTTGGGCAAATCACCTTCACCGCGCTCCGGCTGTGGTGTGCGTGCCGGGCTGGCTACGCTCGGGCCAGGAATTGCAGCGGACGTGTCCTCGGAAAATATGCGCCCGATCGTACTCAGGGGCTTCTGGATAGACCGAAGCAGACCGCTGATGGCAGCTTTCTCGTCATTGCCGCTGTACTCCCCGCTATCCCGACCCTCATTTGACGACGTAGATCTTCGAGGAGATGAGGGGCGGAGAGAGGCATCGCCATCTACGGAGGCACGCTTTGAAGTCGAACCCGGTTCACCGGCGCCGGGAGGACGGAGTAACTGTTTTTCCGAGCGCGGTGGCGGCGGTGGAGGGGACTCGGAGCGGTGCTTCTCTGCGATGGCCGAGACCGCTGCCTCAACATTGGCCTCAAACTCGTCATCCGTAATGGTCAGCGTCGTTCTGTCCATATTCTCAATGAATTGAATGGCCCCCATCTAAACCACTGTCAGCATGTCTCGAGGATGACGAGAGGGAGGGCAACTTACCAGTGACGAGAGATAATAGCCGGCCTCCCCACCGAGTTTATCTTGGTTCCGGAACCGCAGTATGTATTGAACATTGGAGACCAGATGCTCGGGGTTCGCGTGCAACACAACATAAATGAGCATTGGCATGAACGAATCTGCGGAAGAGTCGGACTTGGAGTGCTTGAGCAGACCTGTCCAGCATTAACACACATTGCAGTAACTAAGATTGAACGATGTTACACACCGAAAATGACTTTGCAGCAGTTTAGGACACAGATTATCTTGTCCCTGGGAGCCCTGTATGACTTGATCTTGAGGAGCTCTTACGATGTGTTAGTGGCAATGGTAGCGGGGAGTTAGGGAACTGACCCTGTTGTGCGAGCTTCAGGAACCTCTTGCCGCTTTCGCTGACAGGCGGGATGTCTAGATGGTCTTCCTTTACCCACCCGTAGATGTTGATCTTCTGCGCGAGAATCTCATCCCGTTCGAAATCTTCCTGATGCTGTCCACGTCTCCCCGGGCCCATGGGTCGTTCTCCGCCCCGCCTCTTGGGCTTCGCCCCTGGTATTGGCTGTGGCGGGGATATTGCAGGGGAGAAGGTTTGGCCGTATAGTCGATTCATAACCAGTTTTTCCATGCCCTCCCTCGCATTGTCAAACTCGGCGTCCGATACATCCCGCCAGACCTCGCACTGGGCCATCTTGTTGGCAATAAAAGCAAGAAAGTCGCCAATGATCTTGACCTGCTCGTGAACCATCCACTGCTTTTTGGCGAACTCGGACAGGAAGGACTTTAAGTATCTGGCGACTGGATCAGCCTTTTTGTTGCGCAGCTGCTCTAGGAAGCGGTGGAAGTCGAACGGCAGCGCCGGCTCTGGTTCGGGTTCAGGGGGAGGCGGACGGTGGAGAGACACTGTTGGAGACATCGGTGAATCTACGACACCCTGAAGGCTATCCTGTGACCGCGTCGGCGCGAAAGAAAAGGCAGAGTCATCTTTTGGGGGTACCGGCGGGGCTTGGTCCTCTCTCTCCTTCTCTTTCAGACGCACGCTCGACGGGGACGAGCTCGGCAACCGCAGGTCCTGCAGCTGCTGCGCGATGCTTGGTGCAAGAGGCTCCAGACTGGATTTTCGGGGCGGGTGTTGCAAACCAGTTCCTAGTAGAGGCGACGCCATCTCCAGTCTGGGGCTCATAACTTCCTCAACACCAGGACCTCCTCCCTCCTCGCTGAACTGCTCCATTATACTTTGGATCTCCGACCTGGACCCGTTTTCTTGCTCATCCTCACTTGCGTATCGCTTCTCGTCGTATGCAGCATCGGACCTAGTGGGTGATGGCTCTGAAGAGCCAGCGCCACGCCTTGATCGAGGGGCGGCGCTCGAGGGAGCGCGAGACGGCGGCTGAGAGGCAGCCGGGGTAGGGGGAGTTGGGTCGACATAGGTTTGAGATTCGACTCCGAGATACTGCGTTGAGGACGGTGTCGCGGGGTAGTTTGACGGCTTCAGAGTCGCAATCGAGGAGGACATCAGGTCGATCGGTTCGTCAGAGGCGGGCCTACTCTGCCCGTCCTCCCCAGCCACGCTTCCTGCGCTATGTGAGTCATCCGCCCCCTTGATCCCGGCGACCAACGTATCGTCACCGAGGCCCAGCAGGTCGTCAGAAACCTTCCCCGACTGGACCACTTCTTGTAGCGTGGAAGCGGCTACTGGGACCTCATCCCTCGAGATGGACTCATTTTCGGGATTGCCAGGCTGGCTCGAAGGACCGTCTGTTTGGCCCTGCGAAGACATACAATGGATCTAGGCGATAGCCGTATCGATAAATGCGGGCGGTATCGGTATAGCGCGACGGCGCAGAGTCTGGGAGCAGGACGTTGACGTCGACAGTGGAGAGTTGGGTGGTGAGCGCGGAGGAGCCCGTTCACATCGGCATTTGGCCACACTCCAGGATATCACAGCGTCTGGCGAGGGAGCAGCGAGAGTGTGCGAGGTAGTGAGTCGTTATTGGGCTGGGCCAGCCAGGATAGATTGGTTGGTTCTCAACGCTGCAGTTGAGATGCACGGCGTTTGGTGGGAGTCGCGGCCGCGGGCTGGACCGCGACCAAGGCACCACGATCATGTCCCGCACTGTCTGGTGGGGTAGGTAGCAATCGCTTTGCCGAGGAAATCCCGATAGAAGCCATCCGCCAAGAGACAAGGGGAACAAGGGAGGACAAGAGCAATACAACCATCTACACTGGACAATAACCTTTGACCAAGAGAGGCATCGAGTTGCCGCTCCCAGGTCACAGCGCCGATTGGTTTGTTCCACATGGCTTTCTGCGAAACAGTCCTGAGTCAAGTTGCTTGAGTGGGCTCATTTCGGGGTACAATCTGCTGAGTCATCGGTGCAACGACTAGTTTTCCTCAGCCAATCTCGCCTGCTAGGCTGTCCCAATCCAACCACCAGCAATCTCGTCTTCACCATTGTTTTCCTGCCCACCTATCGGTACCGGCCCATAATGTGCGGCATTCACGCATTGCTGTCTCTGGGCGCTCAGACTATCTCCCCTGATCTTGAACTTTGTCTCTGCAACCGCGGGCCAGACTATCTTGGGAAGGAGCAGCGATCTGTTAGCGATACCTGGACTCTGTCCTTTACCTCAACTGTTCTTGCGCTACGTGGCGATCACATCACCAAACAGCCGCTCACCCATCCAACAAACGGGTCCATATTGTGCTGGAATGGTGAGGCGTGGCGCATAGATGGCCGCCAGGTCGAGGGCAATGATGGAGAGGCGGTTTTGGATCTGCTCGTGAAAGCAAGTGCTTCGCCAGCGGCCAGACTGAAAGCTGTCCTCGAGGTTCTCAGAGCTGTCGAAGGACCTTTTGCTTTCGTCTATTACGATGAACCCAGCAGGTCACTCTTTTTCGGCCGAGACCGCCTTGGTCGCCGGTCACTGATGCTCTCCGAGGGCGATGTTCCCGGAACATTGGCTCTTTGCAGTGTCGCACAGTCATGCGATCCCAGCTGGAGAGAGGTTGAGGCAGATGGTGTTTACTCTATCGATTGCTCTCACCCACAAGCAATTATCAGCAACTCGACCAGGCATGACTGGCTAGCTGATGGTTGTGTCGACTTCGTGAGTCCCCGCCCGAGTCACTACTTGCTGTTTATTCGACCAAGGTAGGCCTTCTGTCGAACTTACTTTCTCAGGTCTCCAGCATTGGCAGGTTCAATAGCTCTCTTCCCTCTGCGAAGTTCACTTTGACGTCGTCTTCATCTTCCGTAGGTGCGTTGAAAGACCAGTTGCTCAGCTCCCTTCGCCTTCGGGTTCTGAATATCCCAAGACCCCCATCACTTGACAGCTCGTCAGCTACGCGAGTTGCGGTGTTGTTTTCTGGGGGACTGGACTGTACCGTCTTGGCGCGATTGATCCACGATCTTCTGGACCAGGATCAAGAGATTGACCTCATCAACGTGGCTTTTGAGAACCCGCGTGTGGTTGCCCAGTTGGAGAAGGAAGCTGGCGGGAAGCCGGTAAACTTTTATGAGGCATGCCCTGATAGGATTACGGGAAGAAAATCTTTGGCAGAGCTGAAAAAGGTTTGCCCTGGGCGAGCATTTCGCTTCCTCGCGGTAACCTCCCTTTGTTGATCCTTGATCTAGTCGTGTGTGGCGCTGATGATCACACAGGTCAATGTCCCCTATTCAGACACGCTCGCACACCGAGATCGAGTCGTCTCATTGATACACCCCCATAACACTGCGATGGACCTGTCAATCGCATATGCGCTTTACTTTGCAGCACGCGGTCAGGGCTCCATCTCTGCTGAGGATCCTACCCCGGGGGCCCAGGACCAACAGTACATATCGCCTGCGAGAGTTTTACTCTCTGGTCTTGGGGCTGATGAGCTCTTCGGCGGGTACGGTCGACACGCTGTTGCGTTTAATCGCCAAGGATATACCGGGCTGGTGGACGAGCTCCTGCTGGATGTCAGTCGCCTTAGCAAGAGAAACCTTGGACGGGATGACCGGGTAATGGCGCACTGGGGCAAGGAGGTTAGGTTTCCCTACCTAGACGAGTGTCTGGTGCGTTGGGCCATGGAAACCCCTGCATGGGAAAAGTGCGATTTTGACAACGGGGAGGATCTCACCGGCGTTGAAGCTGGCAAGCGGGTCCTGCGCCTTCTCGCCCTGGACCTGGGCATGGATGGCGTGGCAAAGGAAAAGAAGAGAGCCGTATGTTGTCGCATGTCAAGAAACCAGGTGTCCAGCATCACTAACGACTTGCAGATACAATTCGGCGCGAGGACGGCGAAAATGGAAAGCGGCCGGGTCAAGGGGACGGCACCGATATCTTGAGGGTATCCCGTGCATAGCGACCTCATCGGCAGGCACATCTGGCGATGATGATTCTACAGATACTTCTGAGTCTCGGTCTCGACGGACGCAGGCGATGTTCGGGTTGACGGCTGTGGTTTTAACGACTCGTTCGAGTCTTCGAAGCCCTCCCTACTCCCGAACCGCCAGTCCGATTCGTTCTTTTTGACAATGAAGCCAAAAGGCAGATCTGAGCCAACGTGTCTGTTCGGCCTAAGGGAGTGCATCTTTGTGTGCGTCCCAGCCATTTATCACAACTATATGAGAGAATCGATGGCTGTTTCAAGTCACGATTACCGGTCCACGTGCGGCCCATGCTTTTGGAGCAGCGATGGAACAGTGATCCACAATGGGAGGTGCGAGAGCTTCAGCGCGTCACTCACGTGCGCCACAGTAAATAGCGCTCAGGGTTTCAAGCCACCCCGGTTTGGGTTTGGCGTTCCCCGGATAAGCTAAGCATCTAACGTTTGAGGGGCCATGTTAGCACTCGAGCACTGCCGAAGCGTTTCCACGCCGGTCAGTCTCCCCGGCTTTTGGTGTCTCGGATTCGTGATGAGCGACATGAGCTGCTGGGCCGCGTGCCGATCGCTGCCAAGGGAAATCCGGGGAGAGCTGCCAGCTCTTCGACCGTTCCAAGTTTTGCGTCGGTTCTCGCGCGTGCAGCCCATAGGCCAGAATTTGGAGGTCAGCAGATGACGAAAAAACTTGAAATGAGAGCGAAATGGAGACCCTGCCAAGCCACATGCAAGACACGCTTCCCAGCCGAAGCGCAGCCGAAGCCGAACCGTTTTCTTGAACGGCACTTCCAAAGGCGAGACCAGGCAAATGACCAGGGTGATGATGACAAGGGGGAAGGTGCGAGCCGGGGGTGCGGGCTTGGGCACTGGCACCCCCTCCTCTACCCCCTGCAGAAAGCACCCTTGGTGTGGTATCGTGTTTATTTTACCCATTGAACCTCGGAAGCATGATAGGTTGGCCCCAGGTTAGAAGGTATGTCCGACAATATAGGTGGTAAATGTTTGACACCCCCCAGTGGGAAAACCTGGAGGCGAGGTTCATCTCCGTCGTTAGCACGCTGTTAGGCTTTTCCTTCCCTCATCGGTCTGGTTTCCTCGCCTTGCATCGTCGTTCGTCTCCTCCGCTACTTGCCACTCGCTCCATCGCCAGTATCGCGCCGTCATCGACAAAGGTTCCTCGAGCTGATCCCTCACACTCGCTGCATACAATAGATGCTTTGCGCTCTTTCACTTGCACCGGACGTTCTGCCCTCGCACATCAACGCAGGGAATCGGGTAAAGCAAGTTGCCCAACCGGCGGTGTCTCGCATCTGAACGACTCAGATGCACCGCGATCTGGGGCACGCCGCCGGGCCACGACGTCGACATTGAAGCAGACAACAACGCATCCTCCCCCCATCTAGACCCAACACCATGGCGGAACCAATAGCAACGCCGTTGCGTATGCCAGAAGCCGCCGTCATGCCTCCGACACCCCCAGTCCTCTCGCCACCTTCACCATTACGATCACAAATGAACCGGCCGCAGCTCCCGCGACGGCAGTCACGCTTCACCGAAGACATGACGGGAGAACACACGCCCGCGCCATCAGTGTACGAACCATCGTCTCCGCTCGAGCAGGAGGCTGCGCCGAGCATGGTCTCGGCGAGGAGTCGAGGAGCGCCAGGGTTAGGGCCAGGGAGCACTTACACATACACGCCCAGTGCTGCGCCATCACGGGAGTACCGCCCCATCGAGCTCATCGCCCGAGGCATGAACGGCTGTCTCCACGGCGCTGCGTGTGTTATCCTTATCGCCATTATGGTCGAGTTTTTGGCGCAGTGGGATGGTTTCTGGTTCGAGCAAATCAGCGCACAAGCCGTGGCGCTGCTGGTATTTCTCGGCGTGGATACGCTGCTGGACATCGTGTCGCTTGTTCGCCTTCACAAAGAGTGGGCTTTCTGGGCACTGCTGCTGCGTTTTGTTACTGCCGTGGTGTATCTCACGCTGTTCGTGGTGTATGCCGCCCATGGGCGTGTCTTTCCGTCTGGCTACACTTTCTGGGCCATGTCACCGACGTTTTCGGGGCCGGTAGTTTATGTCTTCCTCTGGCTGCTTGGGTACGTCTCTCCCCTGTCCCTGTCTCATTGCTCGGTCACTAATACCCGTCCCGCAGTGTATGGAACCTCTGCCACGTTACACTCCGCCGCCATCGCCTCGGCAACGGGCTGCGAGCCTGCCTCAGAACCGCCGGCGCTGCCTCTCCATCCCAACCCACATCGCCAGGAAGCAGCCACAGCCCTCGATGGAGACGCTGGATCGGCACTAGCCACCACTATTCACAGACTGGAGACCACGACATTGAAATCCACCCCCACTTCCGCCCTCAGGCCATGAGCACCAACAGCGTAGTGCCATCTCCTGCAATCTCACTCCACGATCGCCCTCCCGTTGCTGAGCTGAAGCGACCCAGTTATACAGCCACAACCAGTACGGCATCTACCCACAGCTGTGTCAAGGCGGAGGAGCGAAGTATCGCTCTGAAGGAAGAGGGTCCGGCGGAGCGGGTTCATAAGGAGGAGAAAATATGATCAATGTACCTGAAGCTGTAGGATGATCATGGGCGTTTGGGTACACGGGAGGGCCCGTTGCTTTTGATCGATACCCATGGGTTGGTTTATATTCACTTTTGGGCTGGAAGGGGAAAGCTCATGGATGAAACCCGAAGGATGGTGTTTGAGGGTACAGGGTGACTTCCTGCCTTGCCAGAGCAGGCTTGATGAGCGAGCTACCTCAGTGAGAGGCTGCCTGGGATACGAAACAACATGCAAACCGTCCAGAATCAGGGTTGCCAGCTTGAATCTTGAGCGACTAGAGTTGTATATACTGTGTAAAATCCTAATAACAAAAATCAAAAGCAAAACTCAATCACAAATAGCGAGACGCTCATCGTAACAAAGACGTGACCAAAAAAACTTGCAATGCACGCAGGTCCCCTCTTGTCTGTGCAAATCACTTTTCTCCTTTAGTTAAGCATTCTCATTCGGGAATATCTCCTTACACCATGGCTTCCATTTCACATACTCTACGATCCCACATATAACCCCAGCCGCGAGACCTAGATTTCAATGTATCATAGGCCGTGTTGTATTTCAGGAGGCCTTCCTGCATTCTTAAGAGGCCGATCATTGCAATGCGCCCATAACCCCTGATGATCCAGTCAAAACGTCTCATGATGTGGGCAGGGTCTGTTATGTAATGGCCTAGACCATATGGGGCTGAACACGCCCGGTGGTAACTAGATAATATGCGAGTAGACAGTGTATGTGAGATGGAGGCTATGGTGTAAAGACACGTCCTCTCTTATTCAAGTTTGTTCGCTTTTACTTGAGCAAACTGAAGCATGGACCTATCAGGTTCAGGAATCTTTGTCTTTCAACATCACACCTGACGTTGGAGAATCTTGTAAAACTGAAGCATGACGGCACCGACCAGAAAAAAAGGTACCCCACGCAGTTGCCTGTTGCAGGATGTGTTTCGAAAGCATTTGCTACCCGATTTTCATTTGACGGTACACCCCAGATCCCCAGATCCGATTGTTCGGCATACGCTTTCACAAATTCAGCAATAAAGACTCGCGTGAGTCCTTCCATGGAGGTTCAATCACTGCAGCGGAGGCCTTCATATACTGATCCACCCAGCTCCTTCCATCCTGATTCGGATCTGCCCGTGGAATATGAGCGGTAAGTGCAACCCACATCTGACACGCATCTCTTGTCGACTTCTTCAAAAGTTCCGCCACCATGCGGTCAAATCAAAATTCTCGACGGGTATATTTCCTCCCGTTCTATCCTACAACTAGCAGTCGAGCGTCTCCCGAGCATCAAAAAACTCGTCGTCCGAGTCGCCCTTTTCATCATCACCACGCCCGTAAAAGCCCTGCTCCAAACTGTCCAGCATCTCGTCAAACGCTTCTCGGTATTCGGTCGTCGGCGGTGGATTCCTGCCGTTGAAAAAATTCATAGGCGTTTTGCCGTGCTTGTCCTTCGCTCCAGGATTCAGTCTAGTTATTCTTTTCTCCCTAAAGAGTTTCATCACCTCCAGGGTCCCATGGCTTGCCACGAAGTGGAGAAGACCTTGCCCTTCGTTATTGACGGTTTCGATGTCGCATCCATACTCCATGAGCAGCTCAACCTTGTCGCAATGCCCTCGTATGATGGCGTCGACGATGGGCGTGTCGCCGTCACTGTCACGCCAATTGGCATCAGCGCCGCGCTCCAGGAGGTAGCGGACGTTTGCAATGGTTCCCTCGATGACCGCAAAGACCAGCGGCGGGCTTCGCGAACGTCCGCCTGGGGTTCCTATGTCTATTCCGTACCGAATTAACAACGACATTAGACGCGGCGTGTCAGCCTCGGACATCGCCGCGTTCGACAGCGGGCCCATGCCGGACCGGTCTTGGATGTGGATGGAAGCTCCCGCTTCGAGTAGCACCTTGGCTGCCTCGTAATTACCGTTGATACACGCCCGGAGAAGCGCCGCCGACCCTCTTCGCCCCGAGACGGCATCGACGTCCGCTCCCGCCTGAATCAGCAACCGCATGGCCGCCACGTCGCCTTTGTGGACAGCAATATCAAGAGGCGTCCACCCAATCAAGCTCATGCGGTTGATGTCGGCTGCATACTCCGGTGTCTGGAGCGCTTCGGCGAGGTTGATATGCAGATCGCCCATGACGATACGGGACAGCGGAGGAAATTCCATCTCGTCGACAAAGCGATCGATGGGAAAGAGGCGCGCCGTCTCAATTTTCTTCCCGCCCAACATCAGCTGAAAGGCATAGGAAACCGCGTTACCTATTCCGGGCTCTGGCTCTCGGAACGGATCCGCGCCTGCCTGAAGCAGCATCTTCGTCATCTCCGGGCTGCCGAACACCATTGACAGGGTCAATACATCCGTGCCGGTGTGTCCGATTACGTCGTTGATGCAAACTGAACCTTCCCGGAGGAGTTTCTTGACGCCTTCGGTGTCGCCTGCCCGAGCACGCCCGAAAATACTGTTTGCCTGAAACTGGCCAAGGGGTAGCCGGTTCATCACACGAATGACCATCTCTGGGTTTCCGTTCAGATGGTTGCTTGAGTACATCACGTACAGCGTGGCTCTTGCGAGCCAGTTTGGGAAACAGTACATGATATGTACGCGCCGAGACGGGCGGTGATTCTGGCCAAAGTAGCGGCACGCTTTGCTTGTGCACCTTGCCGAGTGGCCTCGGTAGCTTAGCCCGATGTCTCCGAGGATTGGTCGCATCGATGTCATAGTCCAACTGTACGTGCTTGGAGAGTGGCACCGGCACTGACATGTGCTGTCGCAAATATTGGCTCGCCTGTACGGTGCGAGGCTGTGAATCGGCGGCGTCCAGCCTGCGTACTCAAGTCTTTCGGAGTAGGGAGGGGGGTCGTCGTCTGCCTGCTCAACACTCTTTTGGCCTAGGCTGACTTGAAACTGGATTTGCTGCAGGCTGAGCGAGACGCTGTTTCCCTCTGGTCTTCCCGCTTTAGAAGGGGGAGTCATCTTGGCCTCCAATCCCTCCAGTCGTCGGTCCATGTGAGATATGATAGCATGTTGTGACATCTCGAGAACCTTGCCAAGGTGAGAGATAGTCCCATTTTGGTATGATTTCAAGCTCTGCTCGGCATGGGTTGTGATGCGGTCGCTGACGTACGAGCCGAGTTCAGCCTGCGACTTCTCGAGCGACATGTAGATTTCAGCTGACGAGGACCTCGGAAATTGTTAGAAACAGTACGGATGTATCCTGATGGAGCACTCACACGTTCTGGGCGATGAGCAAACGGCAGACGTTGGATGTGATGCTCCGTAGCTCATTCCTCAGCTTGGCAACCTTGCCCGCACTCGTCATCCAGATGATCCTCCTCCTTTTTCCTATTTCTCGAGGCTCGTCTAAGCCAGTTGGCCGGTCAAGTGAGTCGACGAAGTTTTCGATTTGCTCCAGGATCGCATAGCCCTCATCTATGAGGCGCTCCATTTCCCGAAAGGATGAGTGTGATTCCCTTTGTACCCCAGAACTGAGCGAATACATGGAGTTGATACCCTCCTGGGTCTCGGCAAAGAACCGCTGCGTTCTTGAGAGATCGTCACGCAGCCGGCATAGGTCCATGGGTGCATCCCGCCACGCACCAGACAGTTTCCATAGCTTGGAGCTGGTCCGAAGCGCGATATCCGCGATACCAAACACGGCGCCCACCGCCTCCATGGTGCTGCTGGATCATGGGTGTCGGCGGCGGCGGGAAGGGATTTCTCTCAGAAGCAGGAGACTTGGACGATCATGTGGCTTTCGACTTTGGATAGCCACCTAGGGAAAGGAGTAACAAGCTTCGTTCGCGAGTAGTTGAAATGGATGGGCAGCATTTGGGAGCCCAGGTAAGCAGCTCCTCTATATTAGCCGACTTGATATAACACAAATCATTGATTGCCCGGCATTGAAACGCGGGCGGCGGGCCAACAGCATTGATCATCAGGTCTTAGCCGGCCCCAAAAGCTCATATCAGACCGCCACGGGGCCGATCAGTTCGTCGTCCCGATACCCTGGACACCCTCTCCTGGCGTTATGCAGCCAAGTCGTATATTATGCCCTTGTTCGGGCTGCCGTGGCCGTCCGACCATCAGAACAATTCCTGGATTGACAATTACCAATTTCGTCAGAGAAACAGCCACGCTATATCTATCAGACCCGTAAAAAGAGGACGAGGACGTCAGGAACATCACGACTCACGCCAAACTTTCGGTGATTGGCCATAGGCGGGCGCGGGAGAGGAATTTGGCTGCCGTTTCTCTCCCTATGGATATTGCATTCGCCGACAGCCGGTGTGCTGTGCCACATGATCTGCTGTGGTACAGGGTCATGCAACAATGTAGCGTAAGTGCGCAAAGGCCACCACCGATTGCTGCCACAGCGTCCCCGGTCCATGTGTCTCGTCAATGATGTGGCGGGCCGGAAAGGTTGGAGTTGGGGTGGGGCAGGGAGGTTGTCCTTCTTCCTGATATCGATGTCGAGGCTATTGATCGTTTTGGCGCATCCGATCAATGCGTTGTAGTATATGCTATCCTCACGGTGATGACTGACTGGCTGTTGAAGGTGATGGTCTTTCTTTTTGGAGAGCTGCGCTCTTTCTTTTTATACCTGTCAATTCGCCCATTTATTACCTTCCGGCAACCATCTTTTCACCGGCATGACGGTCTGACTCAACGGCGTGTCGGTATCACTCTCAAACTCAATAGTTTTAAAGATTATCAACAGCGTTCGGGCGTGACGAAAAATAAAACAGAGGTGTTCTTTCTCACGTAGAGTTACGCCACCCACGTGAATAAAATTACCCAGCGGTATCTGCGAAGATACACGTTATCCCTGCCGAAGAACACGATTTTTTAGTAACGACGGGCGCAATCAGCCTCACTCCTCGCATTCGCTCGGGTCTTGATAGAAGATAGCTTCTATTCTCTCCAGCATGGCTGTCTCTGCTGGTCGACATTGCTTGGTGTTACTTCAGTGTGCAGTGTGCGAGTTGAAATGCCTGGTTGGACGTTGGCTGCTGAGGGGAGATCAAAGGGGTAGCGCAGGTTTGAGCATTGGGTGGCCAGAATTGCGTATTTATGGTCACTGTACTGCTGTTGCTTGGCCCCAAACGTGCATTTACATCTTACCATTCTAATTCTATTTCGACATGGGATGGAACGGTTGGTGCTGGTGGCATGAGGCAGACAGCGGGATGAAACTGCAGTCGTATGTAATTTGAGATTATATGTTCCACGGCAGTTCCAAACAGTATATCCTCGTAAGGTTAGTTTCATCGCGTTAATATTACGCCTTAGCTGCAGTGCCATAAACTCTATCACCACCATGAGCCTTCAACGTTAACAACACTTGGGAACCCAAGGCAAGTATAGTGGCTCCGCCCGAGTCTATGAGCTCCAAGTTCCTTTCGGCCGTGTACTTGCTTGCCAACATGCAACTCGAAAAACCTATGGTAGATCTCTGATGGAAGTGATTAGTAGCACTCGACAGCCTCACATGTTCCCGTTGTCCTTTACTGGTGAAACTTGAATTAATTCTCTAGCGCTAATTCTTTAGGTGGGTAGATATCCGGTCTGGCGGTACGACAACGCGCTCTGCTGCGCATGACTTGGCCCACAAGATATCAACTTCAAACGACCGACAAACTTGCCTACAAACTTGGAAATCCATCCTCAGCTGTAATTTAAAGGCCCCCATACTTCTTAAAGGCGCCCAACAACCCCCCAGTAGACGAGTCATGTCCCTGTCCTGCACCGGGCTCGTCGATCTCCTTGAGAATCTTCTTGGCCAACACCTTGCCCAGCTCAACACCCCACTGGTCGAAGCTGTTGATATCCCAGACCGCGCCCTCGGTGAAGGTGAGGTGTTCATAGTAGACAATCAGCGCGCCCAGCTCGGCGGGTCCGATGTGGCCGCCCACGAGAATGCTGGTTGTTGGCCGGTTGCCCAGGAACACCTTGTGTGGCACGAGGCTCTCCTCCACACCACCCTCGGCCCGCACCTCGTCCGCCGTCTTGCCAACCATGAGGGCCTCAGCCTGCGCCAGGTAGTTGGAAGCCAACATCTTCTGGTGCAGCTGACCCGAGACCGGGTTATGGGACTTGGCCGCCAGGATGAAGTCGGTCGGGATCAGCTTGGTACCTTGATGGACTAGCTGGAAGAACGAGTGCTGTGCGTTGGTGCAGGGCTCACCGAACAGGATCGGGCCCGTTGTGTACTTGGTACGGCTGCTATCCGACGCTACCGACTTGCCGTTAGACTCCATCGACAATTGCTGGAGATAGGCGGGGAAGCGATGCAGATATTGGTCAAAGGGTGCCACCAAGTGCGTCTGCGCGTTGAAGAAGTTGGAGTACCACACACTCAGCAGACCGCCAAGAACCGGGATGTTCTCCCGCAGCGGCGTTGTGCGGAAGTGCTTGTCCATCTCGTGTGCGCCCGCGAGGAACTTGCGGAAGTTGTCATAGCCAACATAGAGCGCAACGCTAAGGCCGATGGCGCTCCAGACTGAATAGCGCCCGCCGACCCAGCTCTCAAACCCGAACATGTTCTTAGCGTCGATGCCAAACTTGGTCACCTCGGGCTCGTTTGTCGACATAGCGACGAAGTGCTTTGTGATCTCACCCTTGCCGCCCGTCTTCTCGAGGAACCACGACTTGGCAGTGTTAGCGTTGGTGATGGTCTCAGCTGTCGTGAACGTCTTGGACGCGATGAGGAACAGCGTCGTCTCGGGGTCCGAGTGGGCCAGAGCCTCCGCGATGTGCGTGCCGTCGACGTTGGACACAAAGTGCAGAGTCATGTCCTTATCTCCGTAGAACTTGAGCGCCTCCGTGACCATAACCGGACCCCTACAATGACAGTCAGCGAAGCGATTCATATGGGGTGATTAGACAGCCAAACTTACAGATCAGAACCTCCGATGCCGATGTTGACGATGGTGGTCAACCTCTTGCCTGTGAATCCCTTCCACTCGCCACTCCGGACCTGCTCCGTGAAGACGCGGATGTGTTCCAGTACGTCATTGACGCCCCCAGGGGTGTTGACAACATCGACGCCGTCAATGCTCATGGGCGTGCTCTCCACGTTGCGAAGAGCGACGTGGTAGACCGCGCGGTCCTCGGTGAAGTTGATCTTCTTGCCGTCGAACATGTCATCGCGCTTCTTCTCGAGCCCGGCACCCTCGGCGAGCTTGACGAGCTTGTCGAGCGTCTCCACGGTGACGAGGTTCTTGCTGAAGTCGAACAGGATCTCCGAGTCGACCGAGTCGCTGGACACAGCGGCGGGGAGTTTGAAGGTGCGCGAGAACTTGGAAAAGCGCTCAGGGTCGGACTTGAAGGCCTCCTTGAGGACAAACGCGTTGCCGACGCTGTCGTGGTGCGCCTGGAGATCGGCCCAGGCCGGGAGGGAGTTTGCGGGAGCCATTTTGCGCGTGGTTTCTCGATGTGTGGATAGTTGTGGGGGGAGAAGGCGAGAGTTCTCGAGCGGTAATATATCCTTTAGAAATACAGATACTGTCAGTCTCTGGCTGGGTTGAGAAACAAAGTTGCTGGCTGCTTCGAGCTGTGCTGCTGTGGACACCCCTTTCAACCGGCCTGCAGAGGTGGGGTGACGATGCCCCGCACTCGCGCGCGCAGCTTCGAAAGCAAGAGCTCCCTCCCCTGTCCGCACATTTTCCCTCGCAATTGCCTCAGGGGCGCACCTCAGGGATGCCCGTTGCTCTGGATGTGCTAGATGGGACTAGGGGCTTGGATAAAAACATACCAGTGGAGCTTGGATGAATTGAACCTCACACGAACTGTCACCAACCTTTTACGTGGAGGGTTTTGGAGAGAGGCGACGCGGGGAAGAAGTTGAGACCGAAGGTCCGTTGGTGTAGACGAGAGCAGGAAACTTTGACTTCTTGAGGCTTTTAATACCTTCTCGAGGCTCCCCAGCTGCGTAAGCTCCGTGGTCTGAGGCAGTCTTCGCCTTGCCCTTTGCCCGGCCGCATCGGCGCACACTAAGGGCGATCAAGCACAAGCCGTAGGACGTCATCAAAGAACGCAGTTACTGTCGCGACTGCCCCACCTCGAGCAGTCCTTTGAAACCCCTCCTCCATCAACCCCGCGGCTCTGGCATTTATCCAATTCGCAGGGGCTGAGTAAGAGCCTCCATCGCAAGCTCCACAACTTGGACCTAGGGGCTTGCAGTGGTCAGCACACGCAGTTTCTTTGGCCCTCGCAATAGAGGCCTGGATATGCGAGATCGAGACTTGATATATGTTGATCTGTGATTGTTCTCTGTGCCTGACTCAGCAGGCCAAATCGACAACCGTTATTCTACACCATTTTCTCGACAAGGGGGAAAGGAAGCAAGAAAGAGACAGAAACAGCACAAGTACCAAAACTTTCTCTCATCGTCATGCCGAACTCCGTATATGGAAGCGCATGGCTCTCGGCCTAGGGTGCCAGTCCGTCAGTCCAACGCTTTTGCGACTGCGTGTTGTCGCCACCTTCGTTCCCCATCCACAACCAGAATCTAAGCCAAGACCCTGTCGGCTTTGTTATGTGCACTGCAAATGTGCCTCTGCACCACGAAGCCCATTGCCCCGGAATCTCCGGAGCACACGTCTGCTACCCTGCTCGCTTATCTGTTGTCTTGGACGCTCCCCACAAACGATGGGTCCTTAACACTGCCTCCGGCATCTCCGAGCCCTGCGATAGGTCGGTTGTAGCTGAAGCCTGTGAACTGGTTCTGCATCGTCTGCGACAGAATTGGCCCTTCAACGTATGAGTCTTGGGGCGGCTCAGAAGTGAACTCGGGGTCAAAGTTGGCCGTGTCGAGTGCATCCACCTGTCGGGCGATGGTTAGCGTTGCTCTCCAAGACATTGCAGCAAGGAGTCAAGAGGAAGGCAACATACCACACTCGGTCTAAATGCTGGATCATACTTGCGCATCAAAAGCTTCAGCCAATCTATGGCATGAAAGAAAGGATGTGCCTTAATCTCAGCAGAGCCGTTGGCGCCCAGCCGTTGTTGGGGATCGCGGTTCAGCAGCTTGGTAAGAAGATCCTTGGCCGCAGGAGGCACAATGTCATGGTCAGGGAAGTGGAGCGGCTCGCTGAGGATCTTGCGGTACATCTCATTGGTGTTCTCGTCGTAGAAAGGGGGCAGGCCCGTCAACATCTCGTACAAGAGGACACCGAGAGTCCACCAGTCGACCGTCTTGTTGTAGCCATTGCCCATCAGCAACTCAGGTGCCAGATATTCGGGGGTACCGCAGAACGTGTTAGTCCTGTCTTCGTCCTTCATGTCCAGCTTGCAGAGACCGAAATCGCAGAGCGCAATGTGGCCCTGGTAGTCAAGAAGAATATTTTCGGGCTTCAGGTCACGGTAGATAACGTTGAAGCCGTGGAGGCACTCGAGTGCGCACAGAAGCTCGGCGGTATAGAATCGACTGCGGTTAACGTCGAAACGCTGCTCCTTTTGCAAGTGATGAAACAGCTCGCCACCATTGACGAAGGCGAGGACGAAGTACAGCTTTTCGGGACTCTGGAAAGTAAACTTCAATGGCACGATGAAGGGGTTGTTGATCTGAGCAAGGACCGAGCGCTCTGCCAGCGTGTGTGCGACTTCGGATCTCGAAATGATATGCGCCTTCCGAATCGTCTTAAGAGCGTAGATCCGGTTGGTGTCCTTCTTCCGAACCTGCATGACCTTGCCGAAGCTGCCTTTGCCCACCACCTTGAGCAGCTCAAAGTCCTCGATCTTCAGCTTGCCTGCGCGATTCTCGACGTATTCGACGCCGATCTTGAGCTTTCCCGTTCCGGCGTGTATACCAGTCCACTCAACGCCGCTCCAGCCCATGGCGCGTTGGCGGGTCGCAAACTCGACCGCGGCCTTTTCCCGGTCCTTTTTGCTAGCCTTGGGATCCTCAACAAAGGGCGTCTTCTCTTCAAACCTGGGGTTGATGCGGGCCACCCCTAGCAAGATATCCTGACTTCGCCCAGAGCCAGGTGGTGCGTTGGGGTTTCGGATGTAGATGTGCACATTGAGCTCCGAAACTCTTGATACGTCGAACTTGTACTGTGTATTGGACCCGGCCCAGAGGGGATTCTCTGGGTTGCCTTCGACTGAATTGACAAACACCTGAACCTTGTCGAAATCCATCAGAGCGTACGGCATGTACTTTGTCGAGATACGGCCGTGATTTGTAGGGATTCCGCTGAAGCCACCAGATGTCTGCGGCCGGCTGCCGTTAATAAAGTTGCCCGTCCGCGACGACGAGGACGGCCGCATGGAGCCTGCCATGCTGAGCGCATTTCCGGTCGAGTGGGAGTTGCCCCCATGGGTAGGGTTGAACGAGTTTCGGTGCGCTTCTGGAAGAGAGAACCCTTGGCCTTCGTAGAGGGTAACCACGAGGATGCCGGGTTTCGGTGTTATCACTGGGACTTGGGTGAGGGCTTCAGAGGCCGCTGTCACACGATGGGGTCAGCAGGGGAAACGAGTAAACAGCGCGGCTAATATGCTCACCGATTGCATTCTCTTGTGTGGGAGTTGCTGTCCCGGAGAGGCCGCCGGGGCTCTTACTCTCCTTGTCTGAGATAGTAGATGTTGAGGGGGATCGTGAAAAGGTGCTTGTCAGAGGCCCAAGATGGGTCTCCTTCAATTCTGCAACGGCCTCTTGTCAGCTTGCCCGGAAACGAAGCCCGAAAATCGGCCCCAAGCCGGTGCGGTGCCAGAGCGACAGCCGCCCGCCAGCCCGACCGCGGTCGGGCACGACAGAGGACTCGACGGCGGGAGGGGCAAACGACATACTCTTGGTGAGTTTCCACGACATTTTGGGTGGGAAATGGCAAGTGTGTCGCGGGGGTGTAGGATGTGATGCTGCAGTGCCAAAGGAGTGTTGATGAGCGAGAGAACTAGCCGAGGTCCTAGGGTGCGAAAGGAGGAGGAGTGAGCGAAATGGCAATGCCGACCTCGATGTCTGCGAATAGTTAGCCACCCGCGAAAGGAGGCCCTGTGTGTGGTGTTCAGGATTCCAAGGTTGACGGAACGACGGTCGGACTGCGTGGTGCGGGCGGGCAGCCAGCGAGCCAGTGAGGCGGTGGAGCAGGGGTGTTCCAGTGTGCAACAGAGAGCCCCGCAGATGCGGTCAGCAGCGCGGAGTCTGGAAACCTGGGAAGCCGACCCTTGGAATCCCCCCTAACCGCTTATGACTAAGCTAGGTAGCGGGGCGGGTCTTAGCCCCGGGCCCAATTGCGGCCCTAACCCTGAGGCCTCTTCGCTTGGTGTTTGTCCTAGCGGGGCTTGTTGGGCCTCGATCTTTGACATCCAAACTTTCCCGAATGTGGTTCTCAGACTGGACGCCAGTACACAGTATTGGGCTTTGCCGAGTTGCCACCCTCTGTCATGCTGCACCTGGCGCAGTCTGTGCTGCTGGTCTGCTGTTATCTAAAACTCCTATCTGTTGGCTGCAGGTTTGCCCGACGTCATTTGGGAGTGCTTTCTGCCACCGAATCCTGCCCTGTCAACCGGGGCCCGAAACGTCTGCGGGCAAACTCCAGCATTCGGGGATTTGTTTCGAAACCGGCTATCACGCCATGCAGGTTTTATCGGGAGCTGAAACTACGCAGCTTCTCAAGAAGGCAAAAATACATCTTTCATGCTTGCAGGTAAATTAATATTGGCCCTCGCCTCTCACGACAGCCCGAAATTCCCTCTAGGCCACGAGGTCACCCAATTTGCCCCTAGCTCCATCCTCCATCTCCACAGCCCCATTTCGACGTGCCGCTCTTCATCGAATAATTTCAGTTGAACGCAAACCGCGGAAATGGCAACTCAACGCCAAGTCGATGGGCGAGCGGAGCAGAGACAAGGCCCTTTCTTCAGAGATGAGCAATAACAAAATCCGCCGCCTGGTCGACGTCCGCTGCGTAGGTCAGGTGCGAGAGGTAAATTATATCGCCCCCTGCACAGATGTTGTCGGTGTTATGGCAGACAACGAGCTGCCTCGAGCCAGGCACGCCAGCAACTGCCTGTGGGTAGTCTGGATCTCCGAATATCACTGTCGAACTGACCAAGCTGCTGGTCGCTGGTGGCAACAATGCGGCCGCATTGTGTACAACCTGCCCACCTTGCGAATAGCCCGCCATAACAAGTTTTGTGTCTGGGCAAGCGTCAAGGACATGAGCGACATCATCTGCCCTAACACGAATGTGTCAAATTATATTCCTCCGCCCTCGCCAAAAGAGATGCCGAAAGACAAGAAGCTTACATCTGTTGACTACCCGCTGGGTCTCCCCCCTGAAGAAACCCTGGGATGCTCGCAGCATACTCGACACCCTGAACCGCAAGGGTGGCGTCGATGTTGAGCCTGGCTGCCACAGCATCGAAGAACTCGGGCCCAACAATGATGCCCACGTTTCCAACCTCACTCGTTCCCCTTGCAAATATGATGGTGATGGTTGCACACTGGCCATCAACAACCGTGTTCTGTGTCGTGGGGATTCCAACAAGGGATGCAAGGACGCTCTCGGCGCGGGTGGTGAGGTCGCCCGCATCCTCGACGAGCACGTTGAAAGGGAACAGGTTGGTGATCCAGTATAGCACTGTGTTTAGCGGGATTGTATCCCACTGCGAGTTAGACTTTCCATTGTCTTTGTCGGCACTGAAAGACTTCCGTTCGGTTAGGTGTGAGCGTGACGAAGCCGGGCTTCTGGTAACGACAGAAGCCAGCGCAATGCTGATAAACGGGAGGAGTATGGCGGTCTTCATTCTGGAGCTCGGCGCACCACTCGCGATGGCTGAAGCAATCTATCCCATAGCAGAGTCAGCCCATATTTACGAATATCCGCATCTATATACTGGACTCTACCTTTGTCTCGCTTGCTCCCATGCCATGATTCGGCTTTATCGGCGCCCGATGCCGCAACCACATCCCAGGCAGGTATCACGAGTTGTGGGACATATCACATACTCTCAGTACTTTTACGTATTTGATCCAACAGCTGATGTCTACTTTGTGTTGAAGATTGTCGAGTTACGGGCGCACGCGGCCGAGTCCTTCTCTGGTGTAACAGGAGCGGCCATACGCCGACGTAACACAGGTTGCGAAAACAGGTGTAACTCGGCCAATACCATGTGCCTGGTCCTTGCGAGTGGAAAAAGTATGAGTATGTAGCCAACGGAGTTCTTGCTATAAGGCTGTTGTTACACGAGACACTACAGAGAAATCCGCATCATGAACGGACCCGGCCGTAGTTGTCGGCATTATGAGAGCTTAGGAACCCGAATCCACACCCATTAGCAGACCCTGAAGACAAACACTCTGCCAACAGAATTGAATCCAGCCATGGAAACATGCGAAAGTTTGTCGTGTGCTCCCCAATCATTCAAACCTCCACGCCCCTTGCATGTTTGTCAACTTGAACCTATCACTTCCACTTACGCAGTCAGTAGCACAGGCCATTAAACCTTCCTCTCCTTCAGCCCCGTCTTGGCCCCAAAACCTAGTACGACAGAAATCCGAATCATCATCGGTATAACAGCAGCCATAGTCGCAGCCCACTCACTCCCTGACCAGACACCCACATCCAAAAGCGCCGCCCATCCACCCACCGCCTGCGCAGCGCCGAACCAATACGAACGCATTGCTTAGCAGCATTCCGGCGCAGAGAAGCTTCCACAACCTCAGGTCGTCGTACGCCCGGCGAACGACCGCCTCGTTGAAGGCGAAGAGTGCCCAGAGTCCCGCGAGCTGCACGCAGATAGCGTGGGATTCGAGCATGCCGCTGCTGGCGCCGCGAGTTACGAAGTCCAAGATGTAGGTTTGCGGGGCGAGGATGGCGATGCCGGAGCCGATGATGGCGCCGGCGGGCTCGAGGTTGGTGAGGAAGAGGCGGGAGAGGAAGGGGATGGTGGTGGTGGCTTTGATTGTGGCAGACATGGTGAGGGGCTTGGGGGACTTTGGTTCTTTGGCTAAAGAGGCTGGAAGGCGGAAAGGGTTGGACGATGGTGTTGAAAGATCAACAGAAAATGGCGCTCGGGCTTTTAAGATCGGAACGTAGGAGGGGAAGACCAGGAATGGAAGTCGAAGAAGTACATGGGTGCTGCATCAATTTACTGACCATTTCAAAACTAGAGTGAAATCGAATCGGGTATACAGTAGGTATCTTCCCCAAGCTGGGTGGGATGCTATACTACTTCCGAACTTCCATTGGGCAAGTACAGTCAGGTGAACCAACCACAATCTTCAACAACAGCCACTCAGGTAACTGTGACACCTTTCTTTTGGATGCACTGGACATTCGCTATCTTGGCCCAAGAACTTCAGATTTAGTACTCATCCTCAAAGCTTGACTAGAAAAGTCATCACTAATAGACATCTACTTCCCGGGCCGTGTCTGGAAACCCACAAGCAGCTTAACTTCTGCGTTCTCAGCCAACTTATACCCATGGAATTTCGATACCTAAGGTACGGTACCTGGGTAGGTTATTCGCCAAATAAGAGCCCAGCGCTGGCGAGCCTGGTTGGTCCTCCCTGAATTGCGACTGTCCGCGCGGGACATTGCGGCTAATCCGTCATTGGCGGAATCTTGATGCCGCTCCGCCACAACGCCGCAGGCTCCAGCGACAGCAACTGCGGTCCAACGCGGAGTCCTAAACCCAAATCAAATCATCGGAGCAAAAAACCCCTCTTATCATTCATTCCGGTGACCAGCGGCTCCATCCCGGCCTACGTCGGTGTCGTCTTCTTTCTATCGCAGACATCCCAATCGGACCCCTATCGCCCATTGCGGACATGGATCCATTCGCGGGCTTATCAGCGGCGGCCAGCGTGCTCCAGGTCCTCGATCTGAGCATTCGCCTTCTTTCGGGCGCGCGCAAATCATACAAGTCTGCTGATGGCCAGACCGGGAGAAATGCATCCCTGAGCAGCATCACAAGCGACTTGAGCTCGCTCATGGACGAGGTCCGGGAATCAGCGCCCGCACTTGGCAACTCAGCGCAGGCAGAGGACAAGGACTTGGTACGTCTCTGCGTCGAGTGCGAGGAAGTGTGTGGTGACCTCCTAGACGCCCTGGAGGATCTTAAGGCTCGAGGAACGACGCGGACAGACCTGGCGTGGAGCAGCATCCGAGCTGGTCTCAGGGGTATCATGAAGGAGTCAAAGATCCAGGAGATGACGGAACGGATGAGGGAGGCTAGGAGCCAAGTCATGTTAGGCGTAATGGTGAATCTTTGGTACGTTGTGCCCCAGAAGGCAGACTCCTCACGTAGCTAACCGTAAAACAGGCGTGCCCAACGACTAGACTCACAGCGTTGGACCGAGTTTCTCGAAAGGGAGTCCAAGCCTGGACAAAGCGACAATCTCTCGAGGCTACCACGAGGCGTAGCTTTCATGAAGCTATCTGGCAGTCAGGGTAGCATGGCTCAAGCCCAAGCCGACTGGGCCGGGGCGATCTCAACATGGGAACCCGACGTCTTTAACGACACCGCTCGCAATGGTGCCGGTAGCAGCTCCTCATACCGAGTTCTACAGGACAATCTGCTGAAAAGCCTATCATATCAAACCATGGAGGGCCGGCAATCATCCATTGCCGATGCTTCGCAAGAGACATTTATGTGGATTTTCGAACAGACCACGGCGAGCACAACCCCAGACAACGTCGGTGCACCCAAATTCATCGACTGGCTAAAAGGCACACCGCAGACTGAGAAAGATCTGATATACTGGATAACCGGCAAACCAGGCTCAGGGAAATCTACACTTATGAAGTTTATATGCGGTCATCAATTGCTCAACCAAAACCTCCAAGTCTGGTCTGGAGAGCAGCCCCTGATTACTGCTCACTTTTACTTCTGGAATGCTGGAACGAATGACCAAAAGTCTCAGGACGGGCTGATGCGATCTCTTCTGTTCCAGTGTCTGAGCCAAATGCCGTCCCTGGTTCCACTTGTCTGTCCAAAGCGGTGGGCGCTGCTCAAGCTTTTTGGCACTACGGCCGAGTTCCCGGATTGGACGAGGAAGGAGATAGACGACGCAATGAGCCGGGTTGCGGCACAACACGCCAAACCGGCAAACATTGCTCTGTTTATTGATGGTCTTGATGAATTCGATGGTGACCACGAAGCCCTTGTCCCACAACTCCAAGGCCTCGTTACTACATATAACCTGAAGCTTTGCGTCAGTAGTCGGCCCTGGAACGTATTCCGGGATGCTTTCGGGGCGCATCCTAGTTTGACGATGGGGGCGCTAACGAAACGGGATATATCAACATTCGTCAGTTCGAGCTTCGACCAGAGTCCTGCTTTCCAGGAAATGAAAGAAGTATATCCCAACGAAACACAGGCGATGAAAGACCAGATTCTAGAAAAGACCCAAGGCGTCTTTCTCTGGGTTTCACTGGTGCTGAGGTCTCTCTTGCGAGGGCTGAGGGAGGGGGATCAACTCTTGACTCTCCAAACCAAGATTGATGAGCTCCCAGATGATCTCGAGAAACTATTCCAAAGATCTGGGACTCGATCGAGCCCCAACACGTCCCTAACGCCTCGGAGCTCTTCCAGCTCGTTAGGTGTTCGCGGCCTTTTATACGCGTTACGGCCGAAATTCTCTGGCTAGCGGATGAAAAGACCGAGATGAACCGGAATCTACGAGAGATGTCGCCTGCATTTCATCGCAACATCCTGCTGCAAATTGCACGCCGGCTTAATAGCCGTACTAAAGGCCTTCTTGAGCTGCCATACGCGGTCGGATCTCCCACCTTTGCACACCGCACGGTCATGGGCTGGCTTTACCAGCCATCGATTTGGTCAGTCACTGAAACTTTCTTCCATATTCCTCATACTAAATGGCCATGTCATCGCATTCATTACACCCGACGGCAACTAAAAGTGGTTCGGCTCTAGGGACACGATTTTAGCGGCAGCCCCACCGTCATTCGATCCATTTGTAGAGCTATGCCGGGCTGAAACGATTTGGGCTGCATCATTTTCACTCCATTTTAACAGAGAGTGGTTTTGGGAGGCCATCCATAAATGCCTATTAATTGCTTCCCGTGCGAGGGACACGCTCGAGAATCAACACAGACTCGAGCTCATTCTGGACAATTTCGACAAGAATGTCGCTACTATCGTTCAGAATCGGTATCTCAAACTATCTAAGGACGGTGAAACAGATGGTGACGGAGCCGATCTTTACGTCCCGGGCTGCGACCGCTCCAAGCATTGGGCGAGGACGACGTCTCATGACGAAAATAGCGAATCTTTTCTAGAGCTCGCTGCTCGTTTACGAGTGATGTGCTTCGTCAAGGCAAAGCTACTCCGGAGTCCCGAACTCATCGGCGACCGTGAAACATACATTGCGCTGAATGGAATGATTTTATTTCCGCTGCCTCTGAAACCTCCCAATTCCAAATCCTATCTATCTCATCACCTTTCAGATGGCTTCTGGGGTGCGAAGTCAGACGCAAGCAGAATTTCAAGAGCTGTGGATTTTGTCAGGTTACTTTTGGAAAATGCAACCACTCTTGCTCGTAAAGACGAGATTGCGAAATTTGTTTACTTCGAGATGGAGTCAGCAAGGAAACAAGGCGTCGATGAGATCTCAGTCGAGTACTGGGATTCTATCGAGGAAGCACTCTCAAATGCCGGATTCGACAAGGTCAAGGGATCTAAGACCTCGGTAAAGCGACTTTTGAGGAAGTTGCGGATATAACTTCCCTTGGGCTAGCGCGCAAGATGACTTCTCTCTGACTTCAAGGGTTTAGTACTCAAGTGGTGTCACAGTTTCGGGAGGCCTGCTGCAGCCTACACACCGCACTAAATCATTATCATTACTATTCGAGGCAAGGGGTATGCTGGAAAACTCCTCCCGCCATGGGTGGATAAAGCTGACAACATTTCTAGACTCAGTCGGCCTTGCTGACCCAACCATCTCAGCAGCCTTTTCTTCCGTTGGCGGGTGTGGACTTGCAGGTGCAGAAGCCCCCACGCCTCTTCCATCAGTCGGTGTCAGGCGACTGCTCATCCCGAGTCCGATCAGGTCCTTCAACATCATGCGTGTCGTTCGCGCAATAGTGGACCGCGATTCCCACAGCGGCAGCAGGATAACCATGATTCTAGACGCGAAAAGCCAGGTGATGCCAACAGTCACCCATCCAGTGAAGAACTAGCACATCACGGTCAGCCTCCGAACCGCATCACCCAAAGCGTAAGCGCAAATACACTCACCTTCTTGCTGAAGATATACGCGCTCCTAAACATCGGCATCGGCCATAATGCCAGAAACCCCAGCGTCATTCCCAGCGTCAGCCATCTCGCAATCTTCCCCGCCCTTGCCAGCTTCTCCTGCTCCTCTGCACCCCCGGGCACAGCCCCATTTCCAACCCGAAACCCCTCCTCATCCTCATCCTCATCATCCACCACCTCCCGGATATCCCGCCTGCTCTGCCAATCATACCCTTGCGGCGGGAAGAACGGCGGCAGGTACGTCAGAACCGGGATAATTACCACCAGCGCCAACAGCGACACCACAATCCCGTCGAAAACACCGCCATGAACAACGCAAAGCACACCATCCCGATGTAGTTGATGCGCATCAGCTGGTGGCCCGTGGCAGAGGGGTTGATGTACGTGCCGTAGATGTCGTACGTGACGATGGAGGAGATGGAGATCAGTTCTGAGGAGTACGTCGACATGATGGCCATGAAGGCGAGGAGGAGGGTGGCGATCGCGCCCGAGCGGCCGAGGAGGGCGACTGCTGCGGAGGGGAGGACGAGGCCCGCGGAGACGTGTTATGGAGGATGTTTTGGGGACGTGGGATCGAAGGAAACCTGGGAAGCGACGGCATACCGCCCCCCTGGCTCCTCATCGTCAGGTAACTCCCGCCGGCATTCCCCTCCAGCGGCTGCGTCGCCGCCAGCTCGGTCAAGATGTCCCACACGCGCCCCGGCGAACCGAGTACCTCATGCGACCCGTACACGGTAAATGCGAACATGAAGACGATGACGATGATCACCAGCCCGTTGATGTAGTCGGTTTTGAAGGTCGCTTTGATACCACCGAAGAGTGTATATGCGACGACACCGATATGGAAGAGGAAGATGGAGGCTTCGATCGGGGTCCCGGTTAGGTTCTTGATCACGGCCGAGCCGCCGGTTAGGAGCAATGCCGTTACTTTGGGGGAGTTAGCGTTGTTTTCTCAGGGAGGCTAAGGGTGTGTGAAAAGGGGTGCTGACCGAGAATGTTGCAGAAGCAGCAGAAGACGATGTACACGATGTGTGTGGCGGGGCCGTATCGCGCCTTGACGACTTCGAGGACTGGGCCTAGTCAGCAGCCGTTTATTGAAGGAGAAGTAGGAGGCATACAGGTGTGTGCATTAGGGGCGCGCCTCTTCAACTCGATGGCTAGGGTCGCAAACAGGATGATTTGGACCGTTGCGCCGGCTGCGTACCAGAACGGCCCCGACACGCCGTATCTGTACGCCATGGCCGAGCTTTGGAGGAGCGTGGCGGCCTATGTCTACGTCGACACGACGGATGAGGCTACGATGCCGGACTTGAGCGAGCGGCCGGTTGTGGTGAACATCTCGGATGTTTGGAGCTGGCGGTTGTACTGGTTCAGCGACTAGCTTATGATGATCATGAAGACTCTGGAGGCAAATCCTGGTCAGCCGGTCTCGAAGAGAAGACGAGGGGGGGGCACGCAAATAACGCCCCCAAACCGATGATGAGGCCATAGCCCCATCCCTGGTGCAGCGGCGGGTTGACATTGTTCATGGCTGCGGACGTCCAAAAAGAGGTTTCAGTTCGACGTTTGCGTTGCGGCCGTCGAGCCTGGAGACTGGATGTTCTCCGGCAGGATCGGTCTTCATCAAGGATAAAATCACGCCCAACGTCGGCCGTCGAAGGTTTGTAGCGCAAAAACTCTAGATATCGGGTTCGATATCAAATATAACATGTGTCATATAGGTATTCGTATCTATCGATCTATTCGACTGTGGCGTCTACTCGCTCCCATCCGGAACGTTCAGCCACGGAAAATACGGCGCAATGTTATACGTCACATTCATCACCGTACATCCCATGGCCGAATATACCGCGCTGTAACTCCCATCGAGAACGCTGCTCAGCCACGTGAACGCGCGCTGCCGCCCGTTGACCAGCTCCTCGTTATGTGTTCCAACCAAATTCCGATGGTAGAGGATATTCGCCCCAACGCCACAGAACCTCTCGACCAGCTCATCGGTGTCCTCGACGGGACTCAACTCATCCAGCACGGACTTGTAGATGAAAATAGGCATCCGCGGCACCCCATGGTACCCCATGTACCCGTCGGTGTTATACATGTCGGTCATGACCCGCGCAAGATGCACATCGTCGTACCCACCGACAAAATAGTCGTATATATTCTCGTTCTTGTACACAGCCACCGCCCCCGCCGCGTCAAGGTACCGCACCCCAAGAAACCTCGACGCCGTCGCCGGTCGCAGCCGGGCCATGATCCACGCATAGGCATCGGGGTGTTGCGTTGCGATGCCGAGCATCCCGGCCGAGATGAGTCCCGCGCGGGGACTCTTGTTGAGAAAGGTAATCACGCTGGTCAGGTTGGGCGTGAGACCGCCGAGGGCTACGCCCGAGATTTGTAGCTTTGGGGCGTATTGACCGGCCAGCTCGGCCGCCCATTCGGATGCGAGGGCGCCGCCGGAGAAGCCCCAGAGGGCTACTTTGGCTTTGTCCAGGCGCAGGCCAAAGTATCCGGCTACTTGGAGCACGGCGCGGACGCTGTCGATGGTTGCGTAGCCGGATTGAAGGCCTGCGGCGTAGCTGGCCAGGGGGCCTTCGTAGTCGGGAACGCTGACAAACCCTGGGGTGTGTTAGACGGGACTAGGAGTTGGTTGAAAAGGGGTAGAGCAACGAAGCACGGGAAATGATGAGAGAGAGAGAGAGAGAGAGAGAGAGAAAAGGGGGAACTCACACCCCAACCCAAGCGCATCTTGAATCTCCCCGTAAGGCTCGCCCACATACAGCGCATAACTGGGGCTCGCATCGACATTGGCGGTGTTATACGGCAGCTGATACGACAGTATCGCATGCGCACACAGGTGTGCCATGCTCACGCTGCAGCGGTACTGCCACCACGGGATAAACAGCGTCGTCACGTCCCACACCGCGTTATACTGGCTGTCTGTCGAGCGGTATAGGATCTGGTATGCTGCCATGGCATTACCGACGGTGTAGTTTAGCAGTGCGGCACGACGAATCTTGAGGACCGTCCCGGGCGGTGTGTCGCGCCATGCGAAGGTGGTCGGGGCGCGATACCACGGGTCGAGACTTGGTGGGAGGGGATATTCAAACGCCGGCGGCACTGGTGCTTCATCGGCGGCTGCGAGGAGTTGCTTTGTTGAAGGTGGTGTGGCGAGGAGAGGGGAGATGAAGAATGTGAGACATGTGAGCAGAATCAAAAGGGGTCGGGTTTGGAGTCTCGACATCGTGATCTCGATTTCGGAGCGCGGCTGGGCCTGCCAGCTGCTCGAGATGCGCTGCCACCGTCTGGCAAGATTGGTTGAAGTCGGAGCCTCATGTGTGACCGGCGGTATAACCTGGCTCTTATACTTGCGTGGCTTGAAATCGGCTGCGGTACGCGTCCACATACCAAGGGGAACGAAACTATCTACGTGGGTGTTACTGTGGGGGCGCCTTATTCGAGGCTATACTTGTCTACTAATATCTCCGCAATCCGGGGTGCATAAAAGCTCCGAGTTTGACGCAATTAAGAAGTTGGGCTGCAGACTGCTTCGGCTCTGAGCCCGGCTGTTGTTGCTCGGTAATTCTCGGCAACACCCTTGTTATATAGGAGTGTCTAATCTATATGGGTGTGGTTTTGAGGACATGGGGGCAGGTTTTGTCGATCATAGCATATTGCGGCGGTAGTTGGAGCTCCGATTCCCGCAATGGTTGAAATATCTGTTGTTTTGGCTACATCTAGGTACGTCTTCCGGTGATACATCATCTCACTACATATCACACAGAAGAAAAATTCAATCACAGGTAAGAGGAATAAATTGGAAAAGGCAAAGTTGGGGAGTATAGGTTCAAGATTTAAGTTAGGTAGGGGGTGTATTCCGTACGTTCAAATCTACAAGCAATATGTATTTCCTGGGGGGAAGAAATGTGGGCTCGAGGTCTCGACAATAAGGCAGAAACCACATTTCTGGTTGCTTCAGATGATTAGCAGCTTCGGATGGGCCGAAATCAGGCCTCAGAAACAGACTGGAGCGTTGGAAGATAGGTATTTGAGGCCCTATTAGTTCCTGCGTTGTTTTTGCCTCTGAACTGCGCCCAATCTATAACTGTCTCCTCCTCGTCCTCTTCCTCACCCCCAACCACAATATCCACGAGCTCCAACCGTAGAGTCAACCCCTCGAAACTTACCTCCCGCCTGACTCGCTCTCGAGGGCGACGGCCCATCGTAAGATTCCGCTTCGCCACAAGCCCATCCAGCTCGACCAACAGCCGTGCCTTCAGAAACGAATCAAGACGCGGAAACTTTCCTCGGCGCTTTTCAATGCACACTGATTTTTGCCATGTCCAGATGGCGGTTCCTTTGTCGAGTATGTGTACCGTGAGTGTTTGGGTGGCTCCTACTACTACTTTGTGTCTGCCTACCACAGGGAGCAGGGCTTCGAAATCGCTGAGGAACGCGGGCCGTCCCTGGGAGAGAGAGGCGCGCAAGTCTTTTTTCATTGAGGGGGTTTGTTTGAGTTGGGCAGGGGGGTTACAATATCGGGAAGACATTGCTTGAACTAGTAGATTCAAGTCAAGATTGGGGATCTGCGTTGTGATAGACGTGTCTCGATGGGTAGGATATACCTTACCTTGCGAAGGAAACGGCTGTGGCTTCTCTCTCGTTCAGAAGCCGTGATCGTTTGCCTAGTCAGTGAAAACTTGAGGAAGTCCGAATACCTAGCCATCTTACCTACGAAGCAAGCGGGGTTTCGGGTCTTTATTATCTACAAATACTTTCGAGAATCTCTTTGTCCCTTTGTCCTGACACAACCAAGCACATCATTGAACACATTGCCATTGTTCCGGCAGAAACAAAGTGGAAAACTCATTGAAAGAAATACACGCATCCTCTCTCAGCCCAGGACATCATGGTCGTTGTAAGTGAGACAGAGCGGAGTGGTTTCTTTATTCAAGAATGTTGAGGCTCAGTAACGAAGGCCAGATACATCTCTGGAGTGCTGGGAAGACAGAACTTGAGTCGACCATCAGTAAATGGTTGACTCTTTACTCGATTCAATTGCCTGAAATAGTTCCTATGAGCGTTTAGGAGCAGAAGACTCGGGACAAGAGACTTAAAAGATGAGGTCTGTGACAGCGAGGTTAGATCGACAAATGTGAACACAAGCTCCCAGTCCAATCGCAACAAAAGAACAAAGCCGTGGTATGAACTTCCCTCTTATATTGTTACCAAGAGAGCAGTCACCTTCATCCAAAATACCCGTATATCCGTTCCGGGCCAGGGCCGTGTATTCCCCGGCATCATGCCCATAATCCAGCCCAAAACCACGCCCCTCGTGTACTGGCTGGCAGCACATGCTAATCAAAGACAACCCGAACCTACGCCATGCCTATCGTGTACTGGCTGATCGTATGCAAAAATTGAACACCCCGTTGACATAATCTCCAAGTAGGTCTTTACGCTTTCCCAGCCCCTTTTTCACCTCCAACCTTCACATTTCCCTTCACCTCCTTTCCCGCAACCTTCTCTTCTCTAATCCCCATCGGCTCTTCCTCGCCCTCCCGCAGCCAAGCCAACAGCCTCGCCGCGCGTCCCATAGTCTCCCTGCACACTTCCCAGCTCTCTAGAGCCATCTGCATGAATCCAATCTGCAGTATGCTCTTTACGAAACCAGAGTGCTTCAGTAGCAAAGCCATCATCTCTCCACCGCCTCCATTTCCACCCAGGCTTCCGCTCCCACTCGCCGTCCCAACAATACTAATCAAAGTAAATAGCAGTATACCAATCACCCCGCGCCATCTCGCAAGTGGGATGCGCCAAGTCGCGGATAAGACACCGAATGCATCGACTGGGGAGCACACTGAGCTCAGGGGTCGACGAGTGCCGATTGCGCGGGCGAACAGTGGGGCAGCGAGCCGAACAGCCGTGTAGAGGGCGTCGGGCTCTGGGCGGAGGGCGGGGTGTTCGGTATTTGGCGTGCGAAGCGGGGCAAGTTTAGGGCCGGTGTGCTGACTACTTGGTGGACAGTCATGTTCTCGGGGATTAGATTGTTGAAGAGACGGTAGGGAGTACTCGTATACGGTAGACGGGGAGGCATTTGCCTCCGACATCGAAGTCACATATTCTGGATAATGTGGGAGGAGGGAGTGCGGCTTTGCTTCGACCCCCGTCTCTGTACCCGGTATCTTGTGAGATCCGCTGGGGCCTCCCTTCCCAGTTGAATTTTGAGATGGTATAGGCAACTTTGAGCTAGCCAGGGGAGGTTTTGGTGGCTCGCATGGGAGATCAACAGGCAGTTTCGAAATGCGGTCATGGATCCACATGGCGGTAGACTTTAGTTTGGTGACTTCCTGGGCCGATGGCTGCGGAGCGAGGTTGAGCACCGTGGTGACCAAAAACCGCATATCGTCGAGAATTGAGGCCGTGGTAGGGTGAAGGCCCAGCGCCTCGACACACGATGAGAACGTGAAAGGGCCGTAGAGAAGTGGTGAGTTGAAGCGCGCCATGAACTGTTCGAGGGGGGGCTCGCGAAAATCAAATTCGAAGCCAGGCCCCCTCTGTAGGACGGGGGCGCTTTCAAGCGACATGGCAATGACAGCGTCATCCCTACCAAGTTAGCAACAGTGTGGAAAGACCAAGGCATCACTTACACTATCGCAACCTTTGTAACTAGCGCACCCACCCCAGAACCACTGAATCCCCCTCGCAACCGAAGCATCTCCCTTAATCCTCTAAGATGGGCCTGGACGACCTCGGGCCCTCCAAAAAACCACTCTATTGACACAAACTGGACCACGGCAGCCAAAGCCTCGTCGCTGATCCACTTATCTGATTGGAGGTGCCGATTCAGGGTGTGGATCGCGTTTCCTTTGAGTTTCATTGTCAAGGTTTGATCTATGTGCTGATTTTCTGTCAAAGACCTCGCAGAGATGTACAGAGACGTCTGTGCGAGAAGAGGGGATTGAATGCACCATGGCACATAGTCGGTAATGAAGGGGTTGTCTGGATCGGCCTCGCCTTCGAATGAGCCTTTGAAGTGATGGAGGAGCTTCGCAACTGAAGGCAGGTATCAGTTCAAGTACCGCCAGCCGAGAGCCAGAGCCGCAGGGTGGTAGACCAACATGTATGCACAAGCATGGCATTCTGCTTAGTTGCTTCAATCGGAAGATTGGTCATGCCATGCAGCGGGCCGGCTAGGTGCCAAAGATTCTGTAAGGGCTGGCGATAGGCCGCTTCAGGGTTGAGGACAACGACGCTTCCAAACTCTGTACTTGATGTTGTTGACGCCGTAGTCGGGGATGCAACCTGTGATTTGGATGGGTCATAGGAAGCGAGATGAGTTGAAACGCCATCCTCTTGTGTTGATGGCTCTTGAATGGTCTCCCATGCCGAGGTATCGCCCCCGTCCTCGGAATCGTCATCGGAGTTGTATACGGGGTATTCGGTTGTCATGTCAATGCCTGACCACTTGACGACAAATCCAGAGGGCCGGCGGCGGGTGCCTCGGGGCGACCGGGGAATCGGAGCCCGGCGGTACCCACCGGAGCCTGGCCGGGGAATAGGGGCAGGGGCGGGACCCGGTGACCGTCGTTGAACAACGGTAGCTATCGGCGGAAGGCTGACAACGAATGTGGGCCGATCTGGGTTAGGGGCGCCACCCAACCCGACGGCCTGGGTACGTTTGCTTGGCAGCATCAGTGGTTGCGGTCATGGAGGGTGGTGGCGGCGAGATAAATCACACTCACCTTCGGGGCCCATATTCGCAGACAGGCTCCGGGAATCGCCGTTTGCAATTCGCACACGGTTGGCCCTGGTCGCACTACATGAAACATGGACGTCAGACACATCTTTTCGAAACATACCTATGTGGTAGTGTGTGACTTGCCTTTTGCTTTCTTCGCTGACACTCGGTGCACGATGTGGTCGACCTGTTGACTTTCGCTCGCGCTCGGGTTTGCTGCGGCTTCTGCATCGTCACCGTCGGCACATACCGAGTAATTCGGACACTGCAGATTACTTCTGCAGAAACCTGTAAACTTGTGGTTTCACAGCGCAGTTCCCCTGCGGGTGTTCGGATTTTGATAGATGGGGGGATTTATAAGGGCAATTCGCCTTCTTCAGGTGGTCGCAGCCGACGATGCCGATCCTCAGCCGCAGGCAAGCCTTCGGAGAATGCACCACACTTGCAGGGAATGGCTGATCGGACCGTTTGATTTGCCCGTTGCTATTGGCTATCGGCAGCCCCAGTAGTTTGGGGCGACCAGTTTTCAACGGTGTGCTCTGCGCCTTTCTTGGGTGGCTTCCCCGTTCTCGGGCAGGTGTCCTCGTACATCGTGGACTCTCAAGGATCCCGTGTCGGAACCTGGGGTTATCGGCAGCGGCTCCGTCCAAGGTTGGATGGAAGGATTGGGTTTCACAGGAGATGGATGTGTGACTGATGGGGGTGTCTGGCAGTGTCTGGCAGTGTCAGTCAGGGTTTCAACCATGTCGGCTGAGAATGGCAAGAGCGGCCTAGCAAAGAATCTCTGTTTGCACCGTACCCCCAATCTCAAGCTCATTCTCACTGTTATATCAGGCCTCAGTTATTGCATTTGACAGAGCCATTTCTGCTTACTGCCTAAGATACAGTCTTCATCATCCGGTTCTCCTCACACACACACACACACACCTCTAGATCCTCGGGACAACTCGCCGTCGTCACCCAACATGCCGAACAACAAAGTTGACTGGTTACGGGAAACCGAGGTTGAAGGTAGTGCACGTCCTACTCCTCCCTCCCATCACCGACCTCACAGAACGAAACGAGCGACTCGGTACGTCTGGTGGACTTTCATGAAGGCGATACTTGTCAATGGGTGGCGACAAAAAATGGCCGATAACATCAGTCTGGAAAGGAGATTGCGGAAACGCTGCAACAGAATCAGAAGTATTCGACTTCGGCACACCGAGAACGAAAGGAGTACATGTGCGAATATATAACTAGCAAAAGCAGCGCAAGCACCTGGCAGCGGCGGACACTACAACAAGTCCAGGTCTGAAACAGCAACCTTTCTACTCTGATATCTACATTGCAAGACAATCCTCAATGCCTGCTACAGATCATTACTTTGAACGACCCTGCCTTCCGAGCCAGATGGCAAGAAGGGGGACGGCACAAAGCGACCCGAAACAATATCCTCGTATGCGAACCTCATCCAATTCCCAAGCTCGACAGCCACATGCTTGCGAACTCCCTCCGTTAGAGACTCAGACAGCGCGCCCGGAAAGTAGGTAACAAATCTAATCTGCATGCCGGAGCCGTCCGGTTTGTCCCGCAAAGCCATGATTTCATCGGCCAACAACGTCCCGTCGCGCAAGTTCAACGTTACAAAAAGCTGGATTGGAAATTCCGGCAGCGGTTCCATAAAGGGTTTCCTTTCGGAAGGGGCCTCGGTGAAGTGCGTGACCGGAATGAGACCCCAGCTCTCGATGACTTCAGGCGGGTTGACTTGCAGAAAGTAGTGTTGCGGTTCGCCTTCGACAAGACGGTTGGGGAAAGAGCCGTTGCTTGCAAAACCTTGGAGCCACTGAAGGAAGCTGGTCGTGTTGAGAGTGTGGGGTGACACTAAAGCTTCGACCGTGACGCCCGATACCTTATGCCCCCCTGAGGTCGAATGCGAATGTTTGATGGTATCGTGCCAAAATTCATCCGCTTCTTCGATTTCCGACTGAACGAGATCACGGAGTGCCTCGGCACCGAGCTTCTTCTTTATGTTGAATAGGGCTTGGCGAGCGTCGTTGAGCTCGAACTCGCACAGGCTGCCGTGAGATGTCGGACCCGACAGAAGACGGATGTCGATCCGTTCATGCGAGGACTGTGGTGACCCGGCACAGAAAGACAGTCCGTAGAGTAGGGCCAAAGTAAGAAATGAACGGATAGTCATTGTAAGTGCGAGGATGATTTTTCTTTTTCGTTGGAAATTATGAGCCTGAAAACGGGAGAACCAGGAGATAGGTAGGTAAAATCATTCAAGAGCCTGAGATGCTTGGGCTCATCGTTCCTTTATGCAAATTGAAAGCGGGTAAACACTGACATCGTACACACGTAAGTTGAGGTGGACTTGAGAGATTCGTAGTTCTGGGATTTTTCAGGATTCGAGAATCCTTCTCCAGATCGCGAATGAGCGGCGCATCCTAACATGGTGGATCCACGCGTGATACTACCTGAACAAGACACAGCCATATCACGAGTTGGTTATCTCGGACTTTAGTTGCGGCCGCAATAGGATTCTCTGGTGGGCTTATTGTGGCTGTGGGCAAGGGGTGAGGGGTGGTTGGTTGCGTTGGTAGATCCCCTTGGAAACCCAAATGGCTGATTCGTCACTCACTGGTGTAAGATACCACGTTGTTGTAAGAGTGGGCTAACCATGCGTGTAAATTATGTCCGAAACGTCGGCTAAGAAAATACTGTAAGTAAAATAGGTCAACGGTGTTTATATAGTTATGCCTAGGTATATACTGAGTTTTTGATGTATTATTCTGATTATTTCAAGGTCTACCTAGATGACCTGCACCTTTGTTCCGTTGCATTTCCAAGGTGTCTCATGCGCCTAACCCATCCCCATCACACTGCAGTGAAGTAAGGAAGGAAAGGTACATGTATAGTCATGCGGGACTGACATCGCCATAAGTTCAAAACTCCGAGACTGTGCCCCTTGAAAAGCCATCATGTGCTAGGTAGCGGGGCCACACCTAGGTAAGCGCTCGCCGGCTTACCCGGCCTTTTGGGTGAGATCAAAGTGTCTGGTTCCAAAATTCGAATCCTGTTGCAACAATACGAGTCGACCCATGACGAGGAGACGCGCTAACTGCCCAGTAGATGATACTGTCGAGAGGCTTATTCGAGGCGATTAATGCGAGCAATTATCGACTGGGAAGCTGCCTCCCACCCACGTGCTCCGAGAACTGCCCCCAAGTCGTTGCCCCTGTCGTGCAACTTGGAAGCCGCAAGGCATTGTCGCATCTTCGAGTTCCTCATGTGCAAGGCTCGCAATCTAATTCAAATATCCACGGCATTACTAGCAAGATACCAAGCATCTCTTCTTCGTAGCACGGCATATAGCGGCCGGCATGCCGACGTGTTATCCGTGCCTGAGTGGTAGTCTGGGCGCGGTTGTGAGACGCAGGATCCTGGACTGCGTGTACACTCCATATTGGATGGGTGGCAGGGTCAGGGCTGCGCACCTTGGTGGTTAACAACAAGCTTTCCAATCATATGCATGCACTCTATACATGTGTTTAGCTGCGGCGGCCACCTTGAAACGATACTCGGATCAGAGAAGGCACCTCGGGTAGAGACATATTCATTTCCTGAATTAAAGATGAGCTGTTGATGATAATGATACTACCATGCTTTTGACATCCTCAAGCGCCCCGCAAGGTACTCAAACACGACCATATCCACGATGACGTTGATATACCAGCGCTCCAATCCTCTGATGCGCAATCCAGCCTACATCCTGCCCAAATACTCCTTACCCAACCAAGTACATACCAATGAGAACCCCAACATCCAAAACGCCATCCCAAATGCCCGCCCACACGCCGAAAGCAACCAAGAAAGCAAGCAAACACACCCTATTCATTCCCCTGCTGCGCCTCATAAACCCTCATCGCCCTCTCCAGCTCCTCCAAGTTCGTCCGGTCGCCATACGCGTCCGCCAGCGCCATATTCTTCCTCCGCTGCTCGAGCTCCGCCTGCTCGGCCGCCTTTGCCTGGGCGAGGTGCTTCTCGATCTGCACCTCCCGGAAGGCAGTGACGCCGTAGCCAACTGCGACGAGGCCGGCAAGCGGGGGGATCCTAGCGTGGGGGTTAATTTTGGGCGGTGGTGGTTGCGGTGGGGGCAGGGAGAGAGAGGAGAGGGGAAAGGTAAGGGGAGGAAAGAGGGGAAGGAAAAAAGGGGACGAACCACTTCATGCCTGGCTTGCCGCGGGAGGCGGTGTTGATGTAAGGGAGGAAGCTGGGGTGGACGCGGGCCGAGGTGGAGAAGGGTCTGGAGGGCGGGAGGTTGCTCATTTTGGGTGGTGGTGGAGGACTCGGGGCGAGTGATTTGAAGTTATCTAGGTAGGTATGAGACGAAGAGAGGGGTTGTTCGCAGCGTTGGCGACGCCAAGAGGCAATGTGAGTGATTTTGGGCCGTATTTGGATCGGAGCGTCGAGCTTCTTATAGCAATGGTTTGTGATTGAGACAGGCTGCGTGAGTTAAAGGCGCATACAAGCTGGGCGTAGACACACGAGAGGTGTCACAGTGTTTGGGCAAGGAGCTGTTGGTGTACGAGAAACGTAAGAGGAGCGCAGGGGAGAGGAAAACGTGCCAGTGTCTCGACATAAGAAGACATGCGAGTCAGGGACAGCAACGGTGGGAGTTGGGGTAATGGGGGAGTAAGGATGGGATCATCGTCTGTGGTGGGGTGAGCGCCGGTTGAAATGGTCTGTTCAACGTGCGGCATGTCCCATGGGGTCGTGCCATCCAAGTGTGGAAGTGTGGAAATGTGGGGAGATGTGGGGAACCTGCACAAAGAACAGGCCGACGAAGCCGGCCCCTCCCGCAGCTCGCAGCCATTTCCCCGGACGCGTTCCCCCTTTCCCCGGATTTGCCGATGTATTTCCGTCGCACCTGTGGATCCAGTCCCTAAGCCTTCGGCACCTGTGTCCGGCCCTGAATGAACTTATAAACCCGGACATCTCTAACCGTGAGACTCTGCCGTCCCAATTCTATCTCAACGCTTTTTGGCCCCTTGATCCCAGGAGTCTGGTTCCCCGACAACGTTCAACGGTGCTAAAGCTAGTGGAGCATATCTCCGCTACACACGTGGAAGCCGAGGCTTCAATGTCACGAGAATTTGCTCCGTCAAGCGGATAGGGTCACCCTGGCAGGGGCGAAGCATGAGGGACAGTCGCACGTAGCAGACGCCACTGGTGATACAGCGAAGAGATTACATGGCAATTAGATGGAATTTTGAGTGATTTAACACAGCTGCGAGGTCCTAATGGTGACACTTTCACTTAGCTGGCTGAGCTGCTGGTTGACCGCCGACCCGACCGCAGAGGCACAACTGTCTCGGTAAAAAACGTCGGACATGGGCCCGAGACGCGCTTTGCGAGTCGGCCTTGGCCTTTTATTCTCTGAGCAAACGGCCAACGAGACCCGCATGTAATTGCCAAGACCGACCTGGTGCATAGTATTAACCACGAGAGCTGGAGATGACGAAGGCTGCTGGCAGGGTTGGATTTTGAAGCCATCATCAGGTACAACGGTGAAGCACCATTCAGTTCTTCCCATTAGAACCGCTGCACTGGTTTAATGAGCTGGCCCCAGACCGCCCAGGCACCGACAAGAACGTGTCATGGATGTTGAAAGGGTGGAATTGCCCCCTGGCACAACCCCTCGCGAGGATGCCTTCCCCGGCTCTATTTACTAGGCCTTGTGTGCCCGTGTCTTGGACTTTTTGCTGTCCGCAATTTCTTCCTCCTCATCCTCCCACTCTCCGTTTGCCTCCATGATGGCGTTGACTTGCTCTTCCGCATCACCCGCCAGTCCTTCGCTATCGAACCCCTCGCCATCACTGTACATATCGCTATACTGATCCACATCCATCTCGTCGTCGTCATCGTCACCATTGCCGGCTGTGGGTTTGGCCGACTTTTTAGTGGCAGCCAATGTAGCCTTTTTCTTCTCCACATTCTCCTTCTGCTGCTTCTTCCGCGCCTCCTTCTCTTTCCTCCGCTGCTCCCATTTCCTCTCGAGCTGGATCTTCTCCTCCTTGGTCTTGTGCAGATACTGGTGCCACATAATTTTCCCTGCGCAGAGACCCTCCTCAACCTTGGTAAGGCGCAGACGCAGGCGCGGGCCAAGCTCAACCAGCTTTACGGCTCGGCGCTCGACGTTGTCATCTCTGCCATCTTCTTCGTCTCCTTCTCCCTGTGCTGCAGCCGAAGCAGCCCGAGCCTTGGTTGACATAACCTTCCTTGGTGCGGACTCGAGGATCTCGACCTCGGCGTCGGTATCGGCTTCGCTCCCGCTGGTGCCGTCCGTCATGTAGCCTTCCCCATTCTCACCGCCAATCATGAACTCGGAGATATCCTGTAACCGGCCGAGATTGGGCACGCCTCCCTTCCCGCCCTTCTTCGACTTCAAGAGCTTCTCAGCCGCGTCCAACCGCCGCAGCGGCTTCGAGAGGCCTACTGTTTTTGTTGTGATCGCATAGTGGCGGAAGTTCAGAACAAATGTGCCATCGTTCTCCTCCTCCTGCTCGCGATTGAGAAGTAGTACTCTTCGGATCGACTTAAGAGGGGTCTTCTGTGGGTTGATTGGTGGGAATAGGGATTGGAATGCGGTAGTTGCGAGGGACTCGAGCTGCCTAGGAGGCTTCGAGTTCGCATCAGAAGAAGGAGTGGTAAAGTTGTTCATCACCAGCTAAAGGGGTTTGGTATCAGTGACGCATATACAACAGGGGAACAATGTGGAACATACCAAGGGTGGGGATGTGTATTCTTTGCCGCCGCCTTTCGGGTGCCTTTGCGCCCTTTGAACATCCTTGGCCAGGGAGTATTTATCGACTCTGAAGTGGAAGGTAGGTCCGCGGGGTGTGAGGGCGAGGCGCAAATTTGTGTTCCCCGACTCGGATCTGGAGAAAAGGAGGAGATGCGAGACTCCCAGAGGTCCGCACATGGTGACATAATCTCTCAGCCTATTTGCCTTTCGCTCCCGCAGGCGTGAGGCTGTCCCGGGCTCCATGACACGTCGAACATCGGTTGCCAATTGACTGACACTGGTTCCGACCTCGCCTGCGCCAATGCGAATGACCATGCTCTTCGGGTCGCCCTTCGTGTTGATGTGGCCATTGATCGCCGTAGGCGTGGCGGGGTTGTTTGCGCCCGCATGGGTTCTTCTTTTTGTTCTTCGGCGCGCCATGGTGGTGATTTATTGCTGTGTTGCTAGTACAAAGTCTAGCTGGTGACATGAAGCTTTTCACCTGAGAGCGGCAGATTGGGAATATTTGCAGCCAGCAAAAAAAATCAGCGGGGCGGGCTTATCGCACCAGCCCCACTTCCGATAAGCCTTGGAATTTTGGCGACCCTCCATGAACTCTCGATAACGTTGGAGAGGAAACAAGGTTGATCTGACGGACCGAGCAAGCGCACAGAAAAAATGTCGTCAAAAAGAAGGAAGATCTCCCACGAGCCCGGCGCCGACAAAAAGGCGCCACAAGCTCCTGCCGTACCCAAGAGCAAGCCTGGTTCTGAGCCCAAGCCCGAATCCGTACCGTCGCCCCCGAGCTCAGAGCCAGAAACGGAGACACTCGACAATTCATCGAGACAGGAAAACGACGAGGTGAAAGAGATGGCGACCACTTTTAAGGAATTGGTACGTTGATACGCCGCCGTTTGTGTTGGGCATCATTTCTGACGGTCATAGGGAATTGTCGAAGCGCTGTGCGAGGCCTGCGACCGTCTCGGATACAAGAAGCCCACCCCCATCCAGAGGGAGGCAATCCCCCTCGCCCTGCAGGATCGCGACATAATAGGAATTGCGGAGACGGGCTCAGGAAAGACTGTCGCATTCGCCCTGCCCATCTTGCAGGAGCTTCTCAAGAAACCACAACCCCTGTTCGGTCTCGTTCTCGCGCCGACGAGAGAACTCGCCGTTCAGATCGCGCAATCCTTTGAGGCCTTGGGATCCCTGATCTCCCTTCGATGTGCTCTTATTGTCGGAGGCATGGACAATATGCAGCAGGCCATCGCTCTGGGGAAGAAGCCGCATATCGTGATTGCAACACCTGGCCGACTCCTGGATCATCTGGAGTCCACGAAGGGTTTCAGTCTGTAGGTTGCCATTATATGTCGAAGTGGCCCTGTGTTTTTCTGGAAACTAACTGTCTTGTAGTCGCAATCTCCAGTACCTGGTAATGGACGAAGCAGATCGGTAAGCCCGTCTTGTATTCGACACCTTTTCCCACAGCACGCTGACTCTAGCCTAGACTCATCGATCAAGATTTCGGCCCGGTTATCGAGAAGATTCTCAAGTTCCTGCCCCGTGAGCGGAGAACATACCTCTTCTCGGCCACCCTGTCCAGCAAAGTTGAAAGCTTGCAGCGTGCCTCGCTTCGAGACCCCCTGAAAGTCAGCGTCTCCACATCAAAGTACGCGACGGTGTCGACACTGGTGCAAAACTACATCTTCATCCCGCACATGCACAAGGACACCTATCTGGTCTACTTGTGTAATGAGTTTGCTGGTCAGACCATCATCATCTTCACCAGAACAGTCCTTGAGACACAGCGGATTGCTATCTTGCTGCGTACTCTGGGCATGGGTGCCATTCCACTCCACGGTGGTCTCTCCCAGTCATCCCGTCTGGGTGCGCTCAACAAGTTCCGCGCCGGCTCACGCAACATCCTGGTGGCGACGGACGTTGCCGCTCGTGGTCTCGATATTCCCAACGTTGACTGCGTGCTCAACTTCGATCTGCCTGGTGACTCCAAGACGTACGTCCATCGCGTTGGTCGTACCGCTCGTGCCGGCAAGTCGGGTCACGCCATCAGCTTTGTCACTCAATAGTAAGTTCGCAAGGCTTTGGGTTAACAATGGGTGGGTATTTAGCTAACACACTCGCAGCGATGTGGAGGTGTACCAGCGTATTGAGGCCGCATTGAAGATAACCTTGGGACAACACCCTGTTGAGAAGGATGAAGTAATGATCTTCAAGCCTCGCGTGGAAGAGGCGCAGCGCCACGCAAGGAACGAGATGAAGACGTTGATTGATGACAGAGGCAATCGGGGATCAGTGCTAAAGGGCAACAAGAAGAGGGGCGCCGCACCACCACCTGGGAGGAGAGACAACATGGATGCTGAGGAGGGCTAAGACGCTTCTTGGCGTGGACCCCAACACTTTGCTCTGCTTTCTTCCACATTTTCAGCGCACTACTCGGGGGGGGGGGGGGGGGGGAACCCAACAAAATA
>Ga0247780_1000125_pt1 | contig 73269 bp, 79 predicted proteins | sample UWRJL079202R5_FD_179927 | JGI IMG/M metagenome (GOLD analysis project Ga0247780, IMG submission 179927) | Plant litter microbial communities from Arlington Agricultural Research Station in Wisconsin, United States - UWRJ-L079-202R-5 | ecosystem: Environmental > Terrestrial > Plant litter >...
CGCCGACGCCTCCTGGTTCGTAACTGACCCCTCCTTTTCTCCCGTCCCGCCCTCCTCCCTCCTCTCCCCATCCTACCTCGCCTCGCGCGCGAAACTCTTCTCCCCCACGCGTGCTTCAGGCAAGGACCTCAACCACGGGAACCCCTTTCCCTCTCCTGCCTTGTCGTCCTCGGACACAGTGTACTTTGCTGTCGCGGACGCACAGGGGAACGGCATATCGTTCATCAATTCCAACTATGGCGGATTCGGCACCGCGATCATTCCCAAGGGGTGTGGATTCACGCTGCAGAATCGCGGGGCGAACTTCAGTCTGGACGAGAAGCATCCTAATCGGCTGGAGCCAGGGAAGAGGCCGTACCATACGATTATCCCGGGGTTGGTGACGCATTTGGGTAAGGGGGATGGGGGAAAGGGGGGGTTGCATAGTGTGTTTGGGGTGATGGGGGGGTTCATGCAGCCTCAGGGCCATGTGCAGACGCTGCTTGGGCAGGTTGTTGGGAGTTTGAATCCCCAGCAGGCGTTGGATGCGCCGAGGGTTTGTATCGGGGCGGGGATGCCGGATGAGGGAGATGTGTATGATATGACGGTGTATGTAGAGGAGGGGATGGCGGAGGAAGTTGTGGAGGGGCTGAGGGCGCTGGGGCACAAGGTGGAAGTGGTTAGTGGGCAACAGAGGGCGCTGTTTGGAAGGGGGCAGATTATACGTTGGACGGTAGATGAAGTTGAAGGTACGGGGGTCTGGTCAGCAGGAAGCGATTCGCGGGCGGATGGGGCGGCGTATCCGTTGTGAGATGGGTGAGAGGGTGTAAAACATGGTATTTTCCCTTCCGTATAATACAAAAGTCTAGCATGGTATCCGTACAACGCCGCCGCCCTTGAGTCTCTGGCAAGTTTATTGCTGGGTCTTCTTGGTCTTTGTCTCTGTCTCTGTCTCTGCCTCCTCATCCTTGACCAGCACGCCCTTCTCGTTCAGCAGTTGGGCCAGCTCGCCGCTCTGGTGCATTGATATGATGATGTCGCAGCCGCCGATGAACTCCTTCTCGACGTAGAGCTGCGGGATGGTAGGCCAGTCCGAGTACTCTTTGATGCCCTCGCGGAGTTCGTCGTCGCGGAGCACGTTGAAAGCGGCGAACTTCTTCGGGTCCACGCCCTGCAACCCAAGCACCTGGATGCTGGCGCGCGAGAAGCCGCACTGTGGGGTCTCGGGGGTGCCCTTCATGAAGAGGACTACGGGAGCTTCGGCGATGGCCTTGTCGATGGCCTTCCGGGTTTCATCGGAGAGGAGGCGCCGGAAGAAGAGGGATGCGGGCGCTGGTGCGGCGGCGAAGGCCGGGCGCACGGCAGCGGCGGACTGCCGGAGCAGTTGCTGTAGGTGGGAGAGACGTCAGCTGATTGCCATTGGGAGTAGTTAGGGGGCTCTTACTCTGGAGAGGACTGTCCTGGAGAACATGGTTGCTGGGAGGCTATGTGTCCGGGGGGGCGTTGATGAGGCGGCTATGGAGCGACAGAAGTTTGCTTGTTAATCGCGACTTTCTTGATGATGCAACGCTCTCGAGACCCGCCTTTTGCCGCTTTGCTGCAGTAACACGAGGGTTAGGGTCTGCGCCCAGGGTCTATGACCGTTCAGCGGTTAGGAATGAACTGCCCGAAGTTCAAACTTCTCCAACGTTTAGTACCTATCTTTGCCATGATTTACTTTGGCTCTCAACAAGCACAATGTGGTCCCAGTAATCGGCCAATATGGTGAATAGGATCATGAAAACGGATGCCCAGTACGATAGCTTTATCAAACCAGCTGGAGGATTCATGAAGCCTGATTTGGATAAGCTCAATTTGGTATGGAACGACATTTCATATTCGTACGGACGTAACGTTGGACCGGATCCGCGTCTGAGGCTTGTGTTTCCTTTAGTCAATTGACTCGTTGACCCCCAAGGCCATCAGGAAGAATAGCATGGAAAGCTAAACCCCTATTAGGGATAATCGACATGCCGTCATTGTAAGTATTTTCACCTTCACGGCTGTTTCTGTACCAATAAAGTCCAGCCCACCGAGTTACTTCACCAGCTTCATACAGCATCAGTTCCGCCAGTTCCCCTATCCCAAAACCAGCTACAAAGGCCAGACGGTCATCATCACAGGCGCCAACAATGGGCTCGGGTTTGAAGCAGCCCGCCATTTTGCCAGTCTCGGCGCCTCACACGTGATTCTAGCCTGCCGAAGCACCACAAAAGGTGAGGCTGCCAAGGAGCTCATCGAGTCCAGCGTCCCTCTTAACCCGGGTATCGTCGAGGTATGGCCACTTGATCTCTGTTCTTTCGAGAGCGTCAAGGAGTTCTGCCGGCGTGCTGTAACCACGCTGGACCGCATGGACGTGGTCCTCGCAAATGCCGCCGTGATGATGCATAAGATGGTCCAGGCGCCGGACGCGGGCGGCTTCGAGACTACAATCGCCACGAATGTCGTCTCAACACTCTTGATGGCCTTGATGCTCCTCCCCAAGATGCGCACAGCAGCAGCGCAGCACAACGTGACGCCATGCCTGACATTCGTGGTCTCTGACGCACACTGCTTCGTAACTAGCCGTATTTCCTCAGCCCCGGGTAACATCAACTACCCCGTCGCAGGCCGAATTCACGGAGTGGTCGGAGCCCGATATATTTGACTATTACAAGTCCATCAACGGCACGATAGACCGCTATGCAACCTCCAAGCTGCTCGAGATCTTTCCTCGTCCGCGAGCTCGCCCAGCAAGCAAAATTCTCGGGCGCCAACTCGGTGCTCATCAACATGGCGAACCCGGGTTTCTGCAAGCCCACAACGCTATTCGACACGGCCCCCATCGCCCTGCGCTGCGTGATGTGGGTCTTATCGCTCTTCCTCGCGCGTACTGCGTACGTGGGTGCGCTCACGCTACTCGCCACGGTTGAGGCTGGACCGGAAAGCTATGGCCAGTATCTTGAGAGTGGTGAGGTATCCACGCTGAGCCTGTATGTGATCACGAATGAGGGCGCCGAGATGCAAAAGAAGGTGTGGGCGGGGTTGATGGAAATTCTGGACGGCGTCGAACCAGGGGTGACCCAGAGTATCTGATCTGATCTACTACCTCTCCTGGGAAATACAATGCTTTGTCTCTTTCTTCTTATCCCTAAAAGGGGATGAATATCTACCCCACACCCCGAGAGAGCTGCCCCGGCCCCCAACTCCAAGCTCCGCACCTTCCCCGCGAACCCCAGATTCCAACCCCACCCCCTCCGCAACCAAGCAAGCAAGACCCAGAACCTCGGTACCGTTCCATGGGTCCCTTTCTCCGCATGAACCGACAATCTCGTGAAAACCACCTGTCAATCCATAACTTCCAAATTCTACATATACTATCCCTAAATCACAAGGTTTAATTCAAGCAATCTATCTCCATTGTGCATCGTACCCCGTATGTACTTGTCTCCACTGGATTGACACCACACCACACCACGCCAACCTCACACCGTGTCTCAGTGGCACTTTCCAGTGCTCCTCACGCGGTGACGCAACATAAATCACCTGTGGCGCTTCCCAACAGCAGCCACCCGCAACTCTACCACCATCCCGGTACCAGCCTTACACACGTTACACGTTACACGTTACACTGTCCCACCTACCACAAAAATGCCACCCCCACCCCCACCCCCATCCCCCTCAGCCCCTCCCCTAACAGGCCTCCGCGTCCTCGAATTCGCCGGCCTCGCCCCAGGCCCCTTCGCCGGGCTCCTCCTCGCCGACGCCGGCGCATCCATCCTGCGCATCGACCGCGCCGTCCCAGGGACATCCCCCCCTTTACCGACCCCCGACCTGCTCACGCGCCACAAGTCCTCTCTCGCCGTGGACCTCAAGTCCCCCGCTGGCGTGGCTCTCCTGCGCAAGATCGTCGCCCAAGTGGACATCCTCATCGACCCGTTCCGACCAGGCGTACTCGAGAAGGTGGGCCTTGGCCCGTCCGAGTTACTCGCGTTGAATCCACGCCTGATTTACGCGCGGTTGACGGGGTTCCGAAGGGACGGAAAGTACGCCGCTATGGCGGGGCATGACATCAACTATCTTGCCGTGTCGGGGGCGCTGTCGCTTCTCGGGAGGGCGGGAGAAAATCCGCACCCGCCGATTAATCTGCTGGCGGACTTTGCGGGCGGCGGAGCGATGCTGGTGCTGGGCGTGGTGATGGCGTTGGTGGCGCGGGCGAGGACCGGTAAGGGGCAGGTGGTGGAGGCGAGTATGGTGGACGGGGCGTCGTATCTGGCGACGTTTGTGAGGTTTGTGCAGCGCACAGTCACGGGGAATATGCCTAGGGGGGAGAATCTGTTGGATGGGGGTTGTCCGTTCTACGACACGTATGAGACCGGGGATGGGAAGTATATGGCTGTCGGGGCGCTGGAGCCGCAATTTTTTGCGGCCTTGTTGAAGGGGTTGGGGCTGCAGGGAAGGGGGTGGGATGGGATGGGTCAGGGGGATCGGGAGAGGTGGCCAGAGATGCGGGGGGTTTTTGGCGAGACTTTCAAGAGCAAGACGAGGGCCGAGTGGGAGCGTGTGTTTGATGGGACGGACGCGTGTTGCACGCCGGTGTTGGAGTATCCGGAAATGGAGGTAGAAAAGGAGGGCAAGGAGGGTGATCAACGACCGGCAGTCACACTGAGGGAGACGCCGTTCTTTGCAGTTAGGAAGGATGCCTCGAATGCCAGCCACGGGCAAGGACCTGGCGTGGATGGGGAGGGATATATTGGTGCGCCGTTGATCCCCGGTGAAGGGGGTGTTGCAGTGGTGGAGGATTGGATGGGCTGGAAAGAAGGAAGAGAGTACGTGATTCAGAATGGGGGCATGGTTTTGAAAGATATATCTAGATTATAGTGTAGACCACACATGGGTAGATAACGCAGTCTGGAGTTGATAGGATGATGAAAATGTATATGTTACTGCCAGTGCCTTTAACCTTGTCATCCCCCCAACAGGAGAACGTATTCCATCCCAGGCATTAGATCCAGGCGTCTGGGCTCATGCCCTTCGTGTCGCCGCGAAGCGACCCTCTGTGCTTCTCTGTGAGACCGGTCAACAATATGTCCTCCCAGAACCATGGACTTGGGCTCCAACGCAACACACCTTCGTCTTCTTATCCATGATCCCTGTCTGCTACTCGCAGGACGCAGCCCTAGGACGGGCTTGGGGGGGGGGGGGGGGGAGGTGAAGGGGGGTCCTCGCGTGACATCGCCACTGCTCTGTATATGCTATTCTTATTCGTAGGCCTCGGTCGGTCGGTTGGTTGCTAAGAGGCCGGGTCGGCCACGGGCATAAATAAACCCTCACTTGTAGATGAGACCGGGAAAAGACCAACACTTCTTCAACCTAGTGAAGACAGATTCAGAGAGAAGTAAAGATGAGTGTGGAGGAGTGTCTGACTACGAGAGCTCCAGGGGAAGCTAACCTCCCCGGGGCCTCTTCCCAACTTAAATAGGCACACGGAAAGGGGAGGGTGGATGGGAACCTCGCACGGCATTTCCCATGCTACCTAGGTAACGAGGTGGACTTGGACATCTCCTTGGTTTACGCCTTCACACACTCGTGCTGCTGAGAGGGCGAAAAAGAAACATGGCCCATCTGGTTGCTTCTTCGGCAACCTGTCATTTGAAATCCCAGCAGACATGGGAAAACAACGTGCCGATACAAAGGCGTCGTCCATGCCGTTTGTGATCCTTGGGGGCCGTGTTCCCAACGCCATGGGTCGATCTACTGGATCCAGTGTCCTGCACGGGTCTCGAGGCGTACTCGCCATCCGTCAAGTAAGGCTGGGCGGGTGGGTGTGCCTGGCAGGCAGGTTCTGCTTGGCTGGCTGCACGGGTGTTTGGAGCGTGGACGTGGGATGAGGCGTGGGGAAAAAAGCAACCGAGAGCCTTCACATGCCGTGATAGCTTGACCGCTTGCGACGCGGGAGCCAATCACTGCCGTGGAAACACATCCGCGGCCCCCGTACCTGTTCCCGGAGGTTCGGATGGGGTCGATTCGCCCTCTAGGATTCCTTCTTTATTTCTTCTGCTCGTATCCCAGGAGCTTCTCCCGCATGAGAGAATATGCATGTGGGAAATTTGCATGACGGTGACGAAGAGCAGGGACGAAAAAAGGAGGTATCGGATGAAGCACTCCAGGTTCTTCTCGCCCGCAAAGGTTGGTGATACTCAGGAGATAATGTCTGGCTGCCCTGTTGATGACAAGTCCTCATGAATAAAGGGTAAAATTAGGTTGGTTTCGACAGCGGCTCTTTCCAGTTTCATTTCTGGAAATGCAATCTCGAGCGATAACTGCCAACTTCTGCGTCCCTTCCTCCCCAGCAACAAGCCAGCAGCCCCTCGGCTAGACTTACACCGAAGGCGTTGTGTCATAGATGTGGAATTACGTGGTGTTTGCGTTGACGTTATCTGTTATCCGAAACGACCCAGATCGCAACAAGCTTCGACAGGGATCTCGGTCAAGGTTGTGGACATTTCTCTCCACTGGGTTTCGGCATTTCAGCTCCCTGCTCCCGCCAACACTGCAAGAAGCAGCCAGTTATAGGCCCTCAGCGCCGCTTCATCTCACTCACTGACAGCCATCAGCCCACTCAGCCTGCCACATGCCGTTGCGCGATCATGACTGGCTTGAGCCTAGAGGCCGGGAGGGCGGGAAGAGGGCTCCCATTTTCTCATTAGAAGTATGATGAATAACACTAAACCAGGAGCGTCGATCATGGTGTGCGGGATGAGCCGTGCAGATCACTTATAGTGGGAGGTAGGTGGGTAGGCGGGTTATCAGTAGGTAACCAGGTTTCTTCGAGGTGGGACGGGACCCCAATCGCGCCAACACCAGGCCGCTGAATTACACATGAAGCAAATCCATAATCTACCAATGGTATCGAAAAGTCTGACGGCTACACCGCCCCTATTCTCCCTGTCGGATTACACGCAGAACAAGAACCATTGCCTGACGCTAAATCCACCTCAGTCTTCACTACCCCCACGACCATCTTTCGCTGCTAGATGCATTATCTCTACTGCACAACTGCCTCCCCTCGATGCGCTACGTGTTTACTGCACTTGGCTAACAATCTCGCTGGCGCGTGCCAACGACTCCACCATTGACTGGCACTCCTTTCTCCGTCGGATGGTGTAGTCGCTCTCTTTCAGAAGATCGTCGAGCTCGCTCGCGCGATACATGTTTTCGAGCAGCTCCTTCTGCATATCATCCTTGGTGAATCTGGAAAAGTCAGCAATCTGCCCCCGCCGACGCCGCGGTTGGGAGATACATACTGGACGAGGTTCAACATGATCGCCTTTGGGACCATGTCGATCATGGTCCGCTTGACAATATTGTAATAGGAAGAAATCAGCAGTTCTAGTTAGAGCCAGATGTTAGCGCCGCCTACACCTCCTTCGACTTGTGTTAGTGAAGCACGTCTACTCACTGATGACCTCGACCTCGATATTCTCACGTTCTGACAGGGTACCAGAAGCTTTGAGCGATGGCGGCGGGGCATCCATGGCTGCCGCCTTCTTCTTGTTCTTGGCTGCAAAGAAGCTGCCAAAGAAACCGCCGTTGGCTTGGTCATTGCCGTCCACACCCGCCAGGGTTGTTGGACTTGCCGCCCTTACCGGCAGATTTGCAGACAGCGGCTTGCCGGTCTTGGGGTCGACTTGGACCGGCCTCGGGGGGTTGTGCTTCTCGTTCACAATGGCCATCGCCTGCAAAGCTAGTCAGCAATATATTCAGACACGTTTCCCCTTTTCGCAACACTTACACGGTGGCCGTTCAGGAAATCAGGATGACCCGTGTTGATGTAGCATGACTCCATGGCGACCAAATCGCGCACCAGCTTGTTGGTTGGATCCATAGCCTTCTTGAAAAAGCCGATAACTACAGCGTGGATCTTCTCCTTGAGAGACGGATAGCGCCGGAACAATGTCTTGCCCAAGAGCTGGGTCAGGATGCGAACCAGCTCATCGTAAACCAGAGATGCGCACTTCAAGCTGGGCTCCTCCAGGCGCTTGATCTGTTGCTTGACAATCAGCTCAAACGCCGTCGTGCCAACGAAGAGGGCGGGCGATGAACCCGACGAGTTATAGAGAATGGTGCGAATATCAACATCCTTGACCTGGTCAAATGGGTCCACTGCCTTGACACCGTTCGAATATAGCTCGTGGAAGACAAAGCTGATTCTCGCACCGCCCGACAGCTCTGTGCTGGAGAGCTCGGTGTTGTTTCCATCCAAGACCGTTCGCCATTCGTTGGTAAACTCAGTGATGATGTTGAGGACGATATTGGCACTGTTTCCAAGCATCGAAGGGCCCAAGGACTCAAGCTCTTGAGTGTACTTCTGCAGAGAACTGGAAATGCGCGCCTTGATATCTGGGAGGGTCTGTTTGATGTGCATCATCAGAATCAGGTTGAGTTTCCGAGCCAGGTACGGTGTTCCGCAGTAAGAACTCTTGTTTCGGTACGCCTTGTGGTTCTCAAAGAAGTTCTTCTCAGCCTCGAGCGCAGCGGTAATCGCCTTCTTGTTGTCGATATCCCTTTGCCCACGGTTTACCACTGGTACGTATCCGAGACGTAGCGGAATAATGCGTCCGGCCAAAATATCCACGACATCAGTTCCCTCGTCCATCAAATCGACCTTGGTGAGCACGCCGATTGTACGCTGACCCTCAGGGTCAACCTCTCGGGCGAGTTTCAGACCATCCGAGTTCGCCAAATCGACGTTCGCGGCTGTGACAGCCAAGATAATGGCGTTGGACTTCTGGATGTACTTCAAAATCATATCCCTGATCTGCCGTTCGATATCCCGCGGCTGGTCTCCAACCGGTACTCTCGTCAGGCCGGGCAGATCGACAAGTGTGAGGTTCAGGACGTTGGGCGAATAGATTCTGAGGTTGATAGGGGCGGGCGAGATACCGGCATTTCTGCCAACCTTGGCCTCGGTCTCTCTGCTGATCTCATCCCTGATTTTGTTGAAGTCAAAGAACTTCTGCCCGGGGATATGCAAGAACTCGCCCCACTCGTCGATGTTCGCTGCCTTGTCGGTACTGCCAGCAAGTTCCTTTTCGGTGCCGTTCGACTCAGCGGGTGATTCCCGGTTGATTAGCTGGAGAACGAGGGGTCGTCGAGTCACGATGCCGGAGCCGCGAGGGAGGCTACAGAGAACAAACTTGTGTCAGTGTACCAGCCAGCAGCGCTGCTTGGCAGGCGGGAGAGAGGTAGTGAGGAAAGGGGGGACCTACAAATCGCGCCCAACAATATTTTCTAATACGGAGCTCTTTCCGCTAGACTGGCTGCCGACGACGACTATTTGCGGCAAATCGATGGGGTTGTTGACGCCAACCGTGGTGAAGACATCTTGGAGCTTGTTCACGAGCCTAGATGCCAAATGTCAGTGCCCGACGACAACCTCAACGCCAAGAGTTGCGAGATGACCAGGGGCGGGGGCGGAGACGGCCAGTATGAGGGGCGTACTTGATAAGCCCGGGATCTGAGATTCCGCCGGGGGTGGCCAGCGAGGCAGTATCGACCGACATCGCTGCGAGATGCGCGATGCGCGATATGTATTTCGGGAAGCCGAAGTGGAAGTTGTCCCGTCGCCTTGGTGCGTTCTAGTGAGCTGAACAGCGCTCTCCTCCGCCGGACGAGACTGGCGCGTAGTTTTTTGGGTTTTTTGAGCCTGGGACGCGTGTGGCAGCAAAGAGAAGCAGCGTTGTACTGTGTGTAATCCTCTGTGCTGAAAGGCGTCAGTTTGCGTGAGTGGTGCTAGAGGCAGTTGAGTGTCGTGGTTTGGGGAATCTTTAGGTCTCGAAGACCGGTCGGCGCCCGGAAGAGAGACGGGACGACTTACGTAGCGTCAGAGCCCCCTGTCCGTGCATCAACTCCAGCCTTGCTGTGGCACGTGATCCACCTTCTGCGTGGCTGGGATCCCTGACTGCTGTGCAGTGGCAAAGTATCTATGATAGGATTGAACTACTAACCATGATTGCTCCAAGATATGTAGCTCAAAGGCAACGAATGATGGCAAGATTGAGGCCCCGACAGTTATTTATTAATTGTGATACTGTAACTTATTCTGGTGCCTAGCCGACCGCGTCTGCCAGTCGTCATCGTCGCTGTTGGAAGCTGAGTTTTATTCGTGTCCACGCGTCGCTGTCTTGTGACCATAACCACAGTCGTAACCTTCTCCAGGACAACGAACTGTGCTCGACAATGAACGATAGGGCATTCTGCCCTGTTAAGCCCGTAAGCCACAACGGCCAAGCTAGAGTTACCGGCAATGCAGAAAACATAAATCATGCACTCGATCCACAATATGTCAACTCAAGGCATTTATGCTGCTACCAGCTCATCCTCTGCGCGTCTACTCATACAAACTAGAGTCCCATCGCCAGCCCGAGCATCATCCTATCTATGCAATGAAGCACTGTATTTATCACACTAGACCTCTGGAGGAACCGAGATAGAAGAGAGAGGTCGAATCCAACTCTCTACGCGACCATCTGTGGCCATTCCGTCGTCATTGCGGGAGATAAAAGCCGTTGCTGCATCGTCCGCGTCCGCGTCCCAAATTTGCGAATCCCACTTTCGTTGAGTACTCCTCGGGAGGAACGTTGGTTCCGCTGGAAACACCGAAAACCCCCGATTCGTCCACGCTGCCTGTTCATTTCGTGTTATAGGTAGTGATACCTACAGCCAGCGCAAAGATTATGAGAAAACGAGGGTTGAGACGGATAGGTAAACAACAATAAAACAAGACGAAATCCCCTCCCGCCACCTATGAACACCCCTTAAATCCCAAACCGTAACTGAATCTGGTTCCCCTTTGCTCTCCAAATTTCGCGCCGTTCCATGCCATGCGGGGTGTGTTTGGAATGCTCTCCAACAAATTCAAGGGGATAACAAAGAAGAGACATATGCATAGCTAGGCATTGAAGTAATGGAAGGGTTCTTGAAATACATGGACGCCCCGTCCATCTCTATCATTCAAGGAGCTGCTCTCGCGAGGTCCTCCACCCGTTTGCCGAGCTCTGAGCCGTGCCTGTGCCGTTTGCTTGAGAGGCCGAGTATGCCAAAGAGGGCCGAAGTGCCCCATTCGTCCAACTTGAAGAAAGTGTCAATACATTGGTGGCAAATCATCTTGAAGGGGGACTCACATTCTAATCTTGTGATCGTCTCCGCATGTCGCGAACATGCATGGATCCGTCGGGTTCCAGGAGACTGCATTGCACCGTGGTTGATGGGCATCCAATCTCTGGATCGGGATCCCCGTCGACTTATGCCAGATACACACCAGTCCGTCTGCGCCTATAGTCAGTCAAAAGCACTGCCAAACTCGAATTGAAAATCCTTAACAACCAACTTACCATCGCTACCACTAATCACAAAGCTCTCATTGGCACCGCCAAATCCGCTCCGGACAATGTACTCGCCGCCGCTGTGGCCCCGGTATTTTTGTATCGCGTCGCGTGTTGTGATATCGATGAGCTGAGCTTCACCATCTGTCTTGTTTACGAGCAGAAACCGCGAGTCCTGGCTGATGCTGACCGAGGTTGGCCGTACCTTGAGATCCCACTCGTACTCAAGCTCCCGCGTCAGAAAGTTGTAAACGTGCAGCCAATTCCGCTCGTCCATAGCGACTAGCCAGTGACCATCAGGCGATACAGCAAGGTCTTCGGTGCGGTGCTTTTTTGTCCATGTGTAGAGTCGCTCGCCCTCCAGGTTCCACTGACATAGAGACTTGTCTTTATCAAATGATCCAGTTATCAAAGTCTGACAGTCGGCCGCCCAAACACAGCTGCTGACGGGCTCTTCGAACCGTTCCAGAGTTTTTATCAGCGCGCCCGTCTACACAGTGTTAGCTTTGGTTCAAATATCTCCCGATGCCCCCGAAAACGCATACCTCAGTGTTCCAGATCTTCGCATAGCGGTCCTTCCCGCAAGTCACCATCATTTTGTCGTCGGGGCTCCACGCCAAATTGCACACGTTGCTATCAGGGTGTGCAATAATTTTGTGTACAACCTCAAAGTCGGGTACGCTCCAGATAATAATGCACTGGTCCATACCGCAGCTAGCTAGGCGGGTTCCGTCGTGCGAGAAGCGGACCTGCCAAAGCTCCCCCGAGTGCTGGTCCAGCTCCAATGCGACCTCGGAGGGAAAATTATTGCTATCGCAGATATGGTCTGAATAGAGCGAAGGCGGTTCGGAACTCGTGTGGAAAAGACAGTTGTTGATCTGGCCCTCCTTGACCTGCTCCAAAAGCACGGCTAAGCGGTGCTCGGGCAGCATCACTGATGGTGATATACATCCTGCGAAGCTTTTAGTTTCCATCTTACGGAGAGTTGGCGGGAGGAAATGACAAACGTGAAAGTTCAGAGAGGAGGATACGGCGAGATTCTCCATGAGCCCCGTCCCAGTCCGCCTTTGACTTGAGGTCATCCGCAGACTGGCACATAAGGAGGCTGGAGAGAAAATGAAGTTTTTGGTGTTGCTCCGAGCACAGCGGTGTGAGTTCGCTCCGGAGCACCATCAGGGCACGAGAGGTTTCTCGGCGCTCTAATAGTTCCAGGAACTTTTGTTGCCTGAGCCACACCCTCATAATATTCCGATCCGCCCCCGCTGCCAGCACCAAACCATTTCCGGGACGCTGGCTCACTGATGGAACAGCGCCCTCGAGCAGCTCTTCCGCTCGAGCCCATGATCCATCCAGCACAGCGGTCCGAAACGCGGCTACCGTGGGACTTTCAAGCTCATAGCCACTATCCCTGCTCACGCTTTCCGCCGCAGAATGATACCCCATATCTGACAAGGCTTGTATTAGGATGCGAGTGACCTCCTCTCGATCGTGGCCGAGATACGTCGGCGACGCCGCACGACCCGAGGTCTTGCCATTCTGTGCCAGGCCGTTCATTGACTCTGGGAGCGCCTTCAGCGGTCTTCCCGAAGCTTCCGCAACCACGCCCTCCCCTGCCCGCGACCCGTTCGATACGTTCCTGGGGGCGCCGTTGGAGGTCTCCTGATCGTCAGGTTCAGCCAGCATGCTTCCGCCGCGTCTCCGCTTAGGGTTCCGTCGCGAGCTCGTGTCTGCTGCAGAGGAGGCCGCACCGGCCACTGCGTCTCCCTCCTCAGCGTCCTCGGACCTGCTCCGCCGTCGTCGCCCTATGATTTGAGCGGTGCGTCGCCGAGTGTCGGCGCCTTGTCGATTGGGCTGTGCTCGTGCGGACGTCGGCTGGCTCTGACTCTCGGGTTGCTGCTCAGGCGACGGTGGCAGCGGCGGTTGGGCCGGATTCGGGGCTGAGAGAACGGTGTTGGAGGAAACGGTGGTCTGCGGAGTGGATGGCTCGTCGGAGGTGGATGGGGTGAACACGGTTGCGTCCTGGGGAGTTTGGTCTGCCACGGCGACAGACTTCTTGCGCCGCGGGATCGATTCCCGTTCCCGCGGAGGCCTTTAGAGAAATGTAAAAGGGATGGGGCGGCGAGGGAACGAGAGATCGTCGCGGCGGAGTCGAAGGGTGAGGTCGAGCGTTAACGCTTTGTCGCCGAGCACGAAAGCTTCGTCGTGGCTCAGACAAAAGCCAACGGGCATTTGGAAAGGGGGTCAAGGTGGTGGCTTCAATCTACGCAGAGTAGGGTGCCGTCATCCACAAGCCGGGCGATCATGTGTCGGGTGCGGGCCTGAATGATGTCGTTCGCACAGCAGTGAGGGGGTTGGTGGCATCGAAAGACGCGATCACTTCAAGACGGCAGCTTCCGAGGAGCTCAGTTAGATGTTATCGCTAATCGTCCAAGACGCTGGTGTTCGCCGGAGATCCTTAGGATTACGTCGGAAGCTTTAAACCCTCGTTTGTTTGATTCCTTGGCCAGGTTGAAGCGGCTGCGATGATCAGCTATCGAAACGCAATGCGCTTGCTTTGGTGTGGGGAGCGGGAACAGGCAGGGCAGGGCGACTGACGAGCCTGGAATGGCCATCCAGTTGGTTGACCAAAGCCGGGCCCGTCCTTCCAAACAGCGGGTCAATTCGCTGGCAAACCAGCTGGCCGCGCCCCACCGCGTGCCCTGTGCACTCGCCCCACAGCTGGCAGTTGCTGGCCCACCAGGCTCCAGCACCTCAATTGCGTGGCAGGAGCGACGACCCGGCACAGCAGGATTGGCCAGGAAGGCTTCGCTCAGACGTGCCGACTATGCCTATTCCCTGGACAAGAGAATTCGGCAAACCTTCCATTTCTCAGGTCAAAACTCTACCACTCAGCTTTATACGTATAATTAACTGATTTCATACTTGACGAGGTATGGTCCATTTAAAAGATGTCGGATATAGGGGAACCCGGAATCGCGCTCCTTCAACGGACACTACAGGCTGGAGCACCAAGATGTATGCATAAGATGACTGTCGTCGGGTAAGGTAGGCATCTGAAGACATGTTTGAGACGATTATCTGGTCCCAACGGGACACGCTTGGCCGCATAATAAACCCCTCCCTTCCTCGGCGGCTTGAATTTCTGGTGCAGACATAGAAAAGCCTCGGACCCGGATTTGCCTGAGAGCCTCATTACACGCCAACATCAATGCCCTCATCCCTCACCTCAAACTCCTTTACAGATATATTCATAGCTACCGAAGCTCGTACTTCCCCGCCCACAATAGTTACACAATAATCGGGCATATCATTCATATTTATCGATTCATTTTCAAATCCCTCGGGAGTCTGCGTCTCTGTCCGCGGATGCAAATGAACATCCCCGAGTTCTCGCCACCTCGTGAGAAGCATCCGGAGACATATGGCCGAAATGCCTCCTCCAACCAAAAAAGATGCTTCCAAGTAGCTCAGGGGTTCTTCAAAGACGCAGTGAGGAGGGCGCGGGAAAGGAACGACAGGTAGCCATCTGAAAGGCCCATCATGCTGTTCATCCAAACACCGATGCTGACAACTTGCAGACAAAAGGAGTTGGAAGGACGCCTCGAAAGCCCAGAACTCCTACTTAGGCGCGAGCAGCTCTGGAGACATGCTGGGATGTTAGAAGCCAAGTATCTACGTTTCTTACGCACAAAGGAGGAACTGTCCAACTACTCCGTCATCAAGACTATCGGAAAGGGGTACTTTGGCGAGGTCAAACTGGTTCGCAAAACCCAGGATGGGAGAGTGTATGCCCTCAAACGACTGTTCAAATCAGAGATGATCTCAAAGGAGCAGCTCCGTAAGTACCTTATCCTATCCAATCTGAGCGGGTTTCTTCACATCTTGGCTCTGTTGTACTCTTCCTCGGAGTTGAACAAGTAGCGCCCGCTCCCCCACCGCGACGCTGGACCCGTCTTGATATGGAAAATTATAACTCACATTCCTCTAGCTCGGGTACGTGCTGAACGGGATGCTCTCGCCGAATCGGACAGCGAGTGGGTGACGAAACTCTACACCACTTTTCAAGACAATGTATCGCTCTACATGCTCATGGAGTTTTGCCCTGGCGGCGATCTAATGTCGATGTTGATCAAGTTCCAAATCTTCTCAGAGGATATAACCAGGTTCTATGCAGCTGAGATCATCATGGCTATAGAGGCCATCCATCAGATGGTTCGTCATTTCTCCTCCTGTCTCTGGGGTCCTGCGGCAGTCGCCCCTCCTCAGACATGACCTCAGACATGGAAGGAAACATCCCAAAATGAACAACACTCGCTGATATCCATCACAGGGATTCATCCACCGGGATATCAAGCCCGACAATATCCTGCTTGATAGAAGTGGACACATCAAGCTCGCTGACTTTGGTCTATCGAAGAGTTTCCGAAAGGATCATGACAGTCACTACTACCAGGAGCTTCTTCAGCGACCTGTCAGTGGCTCACATATGTCAAGACCGGGAAATCGCAGCTCTGTCAACATCGATGCGATTCAGTTGACCGTCAGCAACCGGGCCCAGATCAACGAATGGCGACGGTCTAGGAGACTCATGGCATACTCCTCTGTAGGGACGCCGGACTATATTGCACCGTAAGTGCTCGACTGGCCGCCCTGTGTGTTGCCTGTTGCATTCGATACTTAAGATCGTAACCTCTCTTGGAGCAAACTACCTCATTCCCGAGTCGCATCATCGGCTGATCACCTAGCTTAGTGAGCTTTTCTATGGCCATGGATATTCTTACGAAATAGACTGGTGGTCGCTCGGTACAATCATGTACGTCTCCATCCAACAATTACACAGCCCAGACTTCCTCTCCATAAATTGCAAAGGAGCTCTGTGTTGTTCATGCTCAACGTACTAACCAGACCAGATACGAGTGTCTGGTCGGCTGGCCTCCCTTCGCATCGGAAAATCCCCAAGACACATACATGAAGATAATCAACTGGCAAAACACCTTGTTCTTCCCGGACGACATCGAGTTGCAATACAACGCTATCCACTTGCTCAGATGGTACGTATGCTTCCTTCTCCTACTGTCCGTTCCATCCAACGTTCCTCATGACAAAACCTCTGGTCATTCTCGGCCGTTGACTCGCTCACAACCTCTAATTCCCGATACATCACATATTGCCTTGCCAAAACCATGCCCTATGTACCTGAGCTAATGCAAGGTCTAACCATCTCTTAGCATGATCTGCAATGCAGAAAACCGACTCGGGCGAAACGGCGCCATGGAAATCAAGACACACCCCTTTTTCGCCGGCGTCGACTTCAGCAGTAACTTGCGCAGCATCCGCGCACCCTTTGAGCCGCCGCTCACGTCAGAAGTCGACACGTCGTGTTTCCCAGTCGACGACCTACCTCAAACAGAAGACCCCGTGATCGAGTCTGCCGGAGCAGATGAGCAGCCCACGCCCGAGATGTTCCTGCCCTTCCTTGGGTATACCTTCAAGAGATTTGAGAAGAGCTACGTCTGATGTAAACGGTCGAGGGAGGGCACGCACACAGAGACCGATGACTGCAAACATACCTATGTATGTACCTAGGTACATGAAATTGGGGGCTCCTGCATCTTTCCGTTCAAGCTGTCTTGGTTAATGTTGCGGGCGAGCTGGCAGCTGGATTCTGCATCGCGTACTGTCGTCGTAAATAGGGGCAATCCATTACGAGGGGGAAATCATTCACGTCATCGTTGAACTGCCCGGTGAGACATGCGCCATCCCGTAAGACAAGCACACATCGAAATGCGCCGCGGACACCCCTTGCTAGCCCAAGGAGCGCTTCCTCCTGCGTTGAGCAGTCATCCACGACTTTCTACAGGCCTGTCAAATTGTTGTCAAAAATTCCATTGAACGTGTACGACAAGCCAGCGATGTCGGTGGCCCCCAGAATCTATTTTACAAGCAAGGGTGTGTCATCGCGGCGACCATACGGGAGCATCCGTGGCGGTCAACAGGCCCATTTGCGGCCGTTTCAGTCGACTTGCATGAAATGTGATTTCATTTGAGGGGGGGGCGGACAGACATTCGTATCATCTGGCTCCTCACCGTCTTTGTGGCGAAAAAGAACACCTGAAGGGAAATAGCAACATCGAGGGAGGGAGGGTATAGAAGGGGGCAAACAAGACATGTTCGACTTGCCCGATGAGGATACCTGTCCTTCGTTGCTCCTGCAGGACTGTTGACTTTTTGAATGTGTGTTGTCCTGCTGCAGCCGTGAGGTTCAGGGGAAGGCGACCATTGGACTTTCTCAGCTCAGGGGTGTCCATCCTTCATTGACATCGACAGAAAACCTTATGCGGTGAAGCGGGCCAATGGAGTTAACCTGGAACGAGGGCTGGCCTCGACTCGCTCGACATTGTCACTCTCCTGCAGGTATCCGATGAGCAGCTTGGCTTCGGGACCTCGACGCTTATTGAAAGGTTCGGGTGTGAGTTATTCTGAGAGTGGTCCGTCTGGGAAGGTTGGTGTGGAGAACGCCACTGTCTCTCATCGCGTTATTTTCACCTTCCTTTTTTCATTTATTTCCGGATTATGTATTTTGCTTTTTATCCCTTGGTTCGAAGATCATCAGGAGAACGTCCGCTTTCGCTATAGTTGCAATTGTTACCCCACACCGACTGGGGCGTTTATGTTTTGTTGCGAACCTGGCTTCTGCAACGGCCCGCAAGAGGAATCACCAGCATCGGGAGCTAGGCTAGGACCCTCTTGAGCAAACCCTCGAGGATCAGTTTGAGGTTGGGGTTGTAACGTCAATCTGCTTCTCCTCGGAATCTACCGGTGCAAGAGCCTGATGCATGGTCCATGCATGGCTTGTCTTCGGGTTTCAGCAGCATTGCGCGGCATTCCATTGGCGACGTGGAGGATGGACATGATGTCCACATTGCTTGCCGATCCGCCGCTGTGGATCGTGACTGGGGACGGCCAAGGGCAGTCATGGCGGGGACACTAACAACGGAGATAGTGCAGAGACTAGGCCAAAGGTAGTTCATCTTTCGTCTGGACTCTGATTTGGGCCTTCCAAAGGACCTGGACTCTGGGTCGATTATCAATGCCAACCCCTCCCGTCGTAACCAGTCCCTTGGGATCTCATATTCGGTCGTGGTGCCCAAAACAAGCAAGCCACCTCCCTGGATGAGGATTGGGAGCTGGGCCGCGCGCACGACGGTCAAAGCCCTCCGACGTTGGCGGCGAAGCCCCGACCGCTTCACTTGGACGAGAAGGCGGGGTGGGTTGGGTGAAGTTCTACGAGATTGCGTGGCGTCCCTGCTGCCGAGTCGCCGCAGTCAAGACTCAACACTGCTGAGGGCGATCCGCATGACGATTTTCCAATTGAGCGTTTCTTGTGCCCATCTGATCAACAAGCATTCACGATTTTGTTGTTCCAGTCCGTGTGCTCAAAGCCTTGGCCCGCCTCAGGCCTGCTCGACTGCTAAACCAGGCTTCAAAACCAATGGTTTCAGTGGGGATCGAGAAAGTCGCCAGCAGACGTTGATTGGCGTGCACCGATAAGCTATGCGAGCCTGGAGAGAGAGATTACCATGTCGACTCCCATCTCGGCTGACGACATGGACATCTCGCAAATGCGAATCTCGGTGGGGAGCAGTGTCTACGTGTAAGGTATGCTGTACTCGGACGGGTAGTCCAGGATACGACGGCGGTGAAACCAGCAGAGCTGTCAGGCACAGCTGAATGTCCGTCTTGTATCCCGTCAGGCTGAGAGATATCAGAGGAAGGTAGTCGGCACAAAATATCCACCGACAGGCTGTGATATACCCTCCCTTTCAGAACCGAGACCCGAACGGGTGACTTGGGATGGACCGGCTTGCCGAATTCTGATCTAGTGCGAGGGCGGCCCTGAGCGATCCCTTCTCCCCCCACGCTGATTACCTACCGAAGTGAATTCCAAGTTTGCTAGACTGAGCCATACTTTTGCTTCATCAAATGCCACCCTGAATGAGCTTGGAAGACCTCGAAATGTGACGTTGGGGTTGTATGCCAAGACTGCTACTCCTTTTGCAGCATCTCCAACGGTTTTTCAGACCCCAAAATAATCCGTACCTGGAAAATGATTGCTGCAAGGCAAGGGGTTGTTGGTTTGCCCAAGCAGGGGCAGGGAGCCCCAATAATCAGCATCCGTACTGTGTAAGCACTCCCGGAAGGAAGGGGTGCGGTTCGCTGAGGTCGAGGACAGAGCTCAGCATCTGATGATATCCCTCTTCGCTTGACACGGCTCTCGTCATTGTCCAATCTCTCACATATTGCGATGAAGATAACCGGGGTTTGCGCGTGTTTGCGACTAGATTGCGTCCGCTGTAGGGACTTGCAGGCGAACTGGCAAAACGCTCTGGAAGGACCCGGTCGTGCCGAGCATTATCACCGACATGTGAGCGCTCGCCTTGATTCTGAGCCCTTTGGGCTCGTCAACGGCGGCCAAAAATCTTCTCGTGCAAGACTGCAGCGATTAAATTGCTGGGGATCGTTTCGCCATGACTGGCCGAATTCTGTGATGAAGTTGTTTCAGGCGGAGAAGCGCCGAGATTCTCATGACGTCCCGCAAAACAAAAAAAGCAATAGAGGCTCGAAAAAGGAAGGAACCCCCTCCCTCCTCCCTCTGGTGAGAATCTGGGGCACTGGGGGTTGGCAGCTGGTCCGGCCCACCCCTGACCCCGCAAAGCAACTCTGGGGCTTCCACTTTTTGACTTTCTGAATGACGCCGATCTTCCACTACGGCTTGCGCATTCAGCTCTTCATGGGCCAGATCTAGCCGAATCCCGAACTGGAGAATGACGGGAACTATCCGTAATCGAGGCAAGATTAGTACCAGCAATTCAATGGCTTCTGCCTAGACAAACCGGGAGCAAGGCTATTGGGTTTTATTCCACCCAGGCCGTGTGTTGCAGGAGCTTGGGCCTCCTGGGTCGTTCGAGAAGACCGCTGGAGACGGTCGTCGTCGGGGTGTTCAGCAGGCGTGCAGGTTCAGGAGCCGCAAACATCATTACTGGACACAGAGGGGCCATTGGCGCAACCCCAGGGAATATGATTGTCCTTGGGAATAGCTGAGAAGTGGGCGGTAAGGAAGTATCAAGAACCTAACAGTATGTGTGAGGCAGGTACGGAGGCAAGGCAACGGCACGCAGAAAGGATACCCTCAGACGTAAACTTCCTGGACTCACCACCCACGGACCCCTGACCCTTTCCAAATCGGGCTTCTTGATGGTGGCATGCCGCACTAACGAGAGTCAAGACCTTTATACGAAGACGAATCCTCCTTGCAGGCCCTGTGCCGCGCATAACTATTTACCCCACAAAGACAAGTTCCACCTCATCAGTCTCGATGGCACGGTCGGAGAAGCTTAGCGCGGAGGGTAAAGTGATGCGGCGACTTTGATACGTAGCGGAGTCCCCCCTCGGCAAGTGGATGTTTTCCATGCTCACAGACAGGCAACAAGCCGCCTCTCCATCGCTAGTAAACTAGCGGATGCGGACGCAGGGATGGGCCTGGTTTTTTGGAAGACATCACCACATGCTCGGCACCAACGTGTTACAGACGACATGATATTTGCGATCACCGGACGACCCGAGTATCATCAGCCCCCAAGACCTACACTAATTGGGCTAGACAGCTGGGTTGTATCGTAGGATGCCCTGGTGTTGGGGAAGTCGACAAACCGTGGCACCAATTGTCAACAGGACTGCCCGACAACCGGAGCCTACGGCTCTGTGTTGCATCATCCGTCCGCTTCGGGCCACACCGCGCCTGGACAAGTGGAATCGGCCGGGTACCTGAGCTAGAGGCGGTCAGCGACCTGGGACCATGACGGCAATTCCGGATGGCGCATTGCCGGACGAACGTGGCGGTTGCTTGGTAGCCTTGGTTCTGAGCTGAGAGTTAGCCGACCTCCATCTCTCCCGCCCGTCCCGCGCTGAACTGAACTATGGACGGGACAGCTTCGAGACACTCGCACCCTCGCGACTCAAAAATCGAGAACAGGCGCCACAGCGGGCCAGGTTGCGGTGACGGTCTGTGGAAGACCCTTTGACAATGGAATCCCCTCCGCAGCCCGACGCTCTGTATGGAGTCCCTTGACTTGCTGGACTGACTGCAAAGCATTTTGCATCCGCACGCGCGCATGCCTCCATGCAAGGTTATGCAGGGTGTGGGCCACATGGCTTTCGACCGGGGCTGGTCGGCTTCCGTCCCTCTCCTGGTGGGACTTATCCTCATTTTTGCGCGGCGTGCTTTGGCAGAGCGTGTGCGGCGATGTCTGGAGGCGATGGAGGGGTAAAAGAGTGAAGGGTTTCATCGAGCGAAACGCAGACGAAGATACAGTGCCCCACACTCTTTAGATTATAGAACCTGGAATAGCAACATGATGCACAACCACAGCACGGTCGAAAAGGGTGAAAATACGACAGCATTCATTCTGTGGGGGTCAGGAGACCCAGTCCCGCCGTTTGGTTCGGTCGGTACAATCTAGAGCTAGGTGTGGTGCGTGCTGATACTCTAGTAAGAAGCCCTGGTGGAGAAAAAGTGGTCGACGATCATGATGCGGCGCAGAGTCGCATTGCGCGAATCCAGCGACACTCAGGGGCGCCTGCCTGAGAGTCCCGTCCCGTCTGCGGACTGATTACCTGGGTAACAGCTCCAGTCTTATCGGATGGTTTCGCTCGTGAGGCGGGGCAATTCCGCTTCGCCGAATGTCATTCCTCCCTATCAATCGACCTCAACAGGTGCTAATATGCCAAAAGGCAACGAAAGCGAGCAGGAGATCCCGCAAGGTGTCAGAGTTGATGCATGCGCAGAAAGAGAGGTCATGCAGCGCAAACACCGACAGCTCGTTCCCCAGGTCGTGAACAAGCGAATCGGACATCGAAGGCCACCTCCCAGTCACTCACCCATGAGGAGAAAACGTTCCAGCTTTTCCACCGAGAAAGCCACAAGCTCGTTTGGCGTGCTAACCCGGAATTCGTTAGCGGTCTCCCCTTCTGGTTAGCCCCAGGATTACACGATTAGCGAACAGGGGCAAAAGACCGTCCAAACGCCGCCAAGGCGAATCTTTCCCACAGACAAAGGTCCATTCTCTGGAACGAGTTGTGTGTGCCTCTTGACGGAAGCGGTTTGGAGCAGAGATGCCTTCAGTGTGGCCATTCCGTCCTGCGCCGCATATCCTAGACTGTGCCTTCCCATTCATCTGAAACCGTGTCACCAAGATATGATGGTCCAAATTACCCAAGCAGGGAAGGGAGGTGCTGCATCCCCCTGATTGCAAGCACAAGGAACCACGAACAGCTGCTGAGATCCCTCTGCGTTGTTTTCTCTGCATTATCTACTTGTATGGATAACTCTTCGGCGCAGCAGGCGTAGGGAAAACGATTCAAATGCAGAGAGGGACATACTCTGGGATACTTTGCATCGCGGCGTGTGTGCCAATTGCTCGTAGCTGAGCTCTCGGACTTGAGCCGGGCCTGAATGATCATGCTTGTCTCTGGTACAAGTCCCCATTTTTCCTCAGGGAAGACTTCAGCGGATTCCTGGCACCACCCATGCATGCACTTTCCAGGGCTCTTATCCCATCTTGGCGGAGCTGCACCATGTTCGCGGTGGAGTAGCCTCTTTTATTAATCTCGCTCCAGACCTCCCAGTTTGCGCCCTAGCTTCTTATTAGGTCATTGCATCCACGGTCCTTTTTCTTACTCCCCTCTCATGATATTCTCCTCCCCGGCTTGTCTCGTCCGAGCATTTTTCACGACGGTGTTGGGCGTAAAACGCGGTCGGTTTCCGAGCTGCTGTCTACGAGGGCGACATTTGGTCTTGAAACTTGACAAAGAAGCGAGACGGACGCTGGTTGCGGTCCCCGGGTTTCCTACTGTCCTTTCACAATGCCCGCCTTTGATGCCTGATCCGCTCGAATCGAATCCGAAGCACTCTGGGTTCTACGAGACTCGCTTCCCTCCGCCAACGCAACCGCCACGACGATAACCCCGCGCCAAACGATGGAGGGACTTCTTACGGTGCCCCCAGATAGGGGTACGATCATTGGGAGGGCAATATGGAAGGTGCGAAGCCCGCGTCGAAAGGACATAACAGTTGCTGATGTGCTGGTAGCCTCGATATGTTGTTGTGGGAGTTGCGCAAAGAGAACCGCCAACACCATCAGCGTCGAACAGTCGCCTACAGACCAGCCGCAGTTCAACACCCAAGGCTCCGCTGAGGGCGTATCCTGACGGTGTTTTTCTCTCCATCTACAAGTCCAAGGTAAGCAAAGGCTGTGTTTTTGCTCCCGAAACCGCCGCATCCCGGGTCCCTCACGCAGCTAACTCGGGGCGCGACAGGATGACTCCGAACCCGTACAACAGCATGCGATGGCCACAATCACGGACTGTCAGGTACAGATGCTAGCGCACCGCAAACAGGGCCCTGTACTGCCGACTCTAGTCATCAACATAGTCCCAGATCCGGCAACGGACAAGCTACGGAAGCGGCGCTCGAGCAGGACGGCCGGCCTTACGACGAACAAGGAGACGGCACCGACAACGCTGTACTTCCGCCCCGGACAAGAGAGCCATGCTCTCCACGACTGGGCACAGGTCATACACCAGTTCGTCAAGTCGCATGTACCAGACAGAACGCCGTTAAGTCCTATGACACCCGCGTCGCCAACCTTCATCAATCCTTTTGCACCACGCCCGAGAGATCCATCTGAGACACAGCACCGACCAGGCAGCGGGAACCCAGGCGCGCGTCCCCCTTTCTTCTCCAAGGGCTCAAACCACACAGGTTCGAGCCGCGAGCGCCCTGTGACGTATTCCGAAACCCACAGCCTGCGCTCCAAGCCGAGCGATCTCTCCTCGCACACGAGCTCTATGAACCCATCACATATGATGTTTCACCAAAACTATACGTCGATGCATCCCACGGACTTGCCCTCCCCCGCCACAACGATTGGGGATTATCAGGGCGAGTTCATTGAAGGCTGGACGTCAGCACAAGGAAGGTCTTCCACGATCAGTTCACCAGTTAGAACGCGGGACAGCATTGGATCGCAAATCCCCCCACAGCCACAGCCCATAATACAGTCCAGCTCGCCGCCAATCCCGCGCGAAACAATTCTGGATCGGGCGTTCCAGCTTCGTTATATTCCGGGGTCCGAGCGCGAGCTTCCAGGTGAAGAAAATCTTAGCTCCCTTGCCCGCTTCGACGCACTGATGCGCGATGCGGACGACAAGAGAAAGGAGCGTGAAGCTCGCGAATCAAACGAGGCCAGGGCGCGGGCGGCAACGATAACGCCGATGACAACACCTTCGACGATAGACAGTTCGGGTTTGAAAAGTGCCTGGGATCTCGACGACGATTCGGATGACGAGGAGGACGATATCGATGAAGAGGACGAGGATGATGCCGGCCCTATTGGCGAGATGGAGCAGCTAAACCTCGAAGACCGCTTCTCGGAGCCTCGAAACCCACGGATCCCGCCGTCCGCGCAGTTGGCGCTGGAGTATATTGCAGGGCGGCATGAGCCGGCGCAGCGGCACCCACAGCCATCGCAGCCCCAGCCGCGTTTGCCGCTGAGTTACAACCACGACGCGCTCATGGCGCTCTCAAACAGTGGGTCTTCACATCTGCGGCCGCAGACCGGCTACTCCAAGAATAGAAGGCCAGCAATTGCTCAGAGAACACACAGTCAACCGCAGCTAGCGGGCCTGATCACGCCATCCTCGATCGTTCCCCAGCCTAGCGCTCTTGCGGCGTCGTCCAGCACTCGCAGAGATATCTCGGCACCGACATCAGCCCGGTCGGTTGATGAAGCGGCTCCTGGCCCTGGGTCGGCAGCATCGACCGTGGCTCGTACTGCCGAGAAGCGATTGTCGACTTCGAGCATCAAGCGCCAGAGCTTCACCGAATTTACGAAACGTCTCAGCAGCACGAGTAGCCTCCTTCTCTTCCCCAGCGGCGGGAGCAGCCGGGGCAGCAACAGTGACGTCTCGGATGGGCAACAGCTACAGCAGCAGCAGTACTCGCACCACCTTCATCCGCGTGCGGCCCCGGCACCACCACAGCAACAGCCTCAGTCGCCACCGCCCGAGAAATGCGGCTGGCGAGGCAGCGTTGGTGTGTTCGGTGCTGAAGGCGGTTTCCTCTAAGTTAGGAGTAGCTTTAGGGGGTTGAAGGCACGTTTGGGAGGACGAGCGGGAGACCGACTGTTCCTCCGCTACGACATATGACGACTTTGACTTTAAGAGGCGTTTCCGGGCAGGTGCTTTTTTGGCGGCTTTTTTTATTCAGTGGACCATTTTTAATACCCTTCGTCTTATCGTCGAGTTGAGACGATGGACCTTTTTATTATGACCAGTTATGATCGACATAGCGGGCTCGGCGTTAGCAATCATCCTGTGTCCCCTCTCTTATCTACGTGTTGTATGTGAGGGGCAGGGCATATTTATGTGTTTAAAGGAAGCATTTGTCTGCCTCTCGCTTTTTAGTTGTAGGTTGAGAGACGAGCAAGACAAAATAGGGGGATCGAAAGACATTGGGACACGCTCCTATCAATACATACCCAAGCATATATATAACCAAACATGAACAAAGATTCAGCCTTGGCTTTTGGTTTTCTTACAGCACATTGATTTCCTCTCATTATGCTGGTTAGAACCACACATTCCTGATCCGAATGGCCATTAGCTACCTACAGGAAAGATGATCTCCTCATTATTCTCACCTCCCCAGTCGGCTGTGCCGCTTCTCTACCTAGACAGTCCAAGCTGAAATACAATACGAACCTTGCCTAGGTAGGTAGGTAGGTCAACCCTAATCGTTGCTCGAGCACCATTGGCAACTTTCAACCCGCGCAGAGTACAACGCAGCTTCGGGTTGATAGTACGGCACTGCGTGAAGGGAGACACCACACAAGTTAGTCGGCTGATCACCATGAGATGAATGGATGTCAAGCTGAAAGAGAGAGGCAGAGAGCTTCGCCTCCGAACCCTGCAGGTGGTTAGGGTGAGGGGATGAGAATGAGGAGATTGGATGAAGGGGAGGGGAACGAACAGTTGGCGCGGTAGTCGCGGTCGCTGTAGATTAGGGCAACTTTTACGTGGGCATTAATGAGCGTGGCGAGGTCGCGGGTGTAGCTACGAACGAAGTCGCCGGTGAGGATGAAGGCTAGAGGGCGGGTGGCAAGGAGGTCAGTTTCTGCTGTTGGGCAGGTAGAGGATGGGGTGGGAAGGGAAGGGAAGGGAATCGGGCTCTTACCGGTGTTGACGGCATCGTTAGTGTCCTTGAAGGGTACCCGCGCACCTAGCGCGTCCTGAACCCATCGCTTGCTGAGAAAGTCACGGCCGTACGGAACGATGACTTCCGGTAGGGGCTGCTTGATGTCGAAGGGACTCCGCTGTGGACAGTACCACAGGTTAGAACATATCCAGCTCTACAAACAAATTGCCCAAATTTGATGTTTGAGATGGCGAACTACTTACCCCCGAGAGATCTTCATACACGCCATACACATTCTCCCAGCAGTACAAAAACGCTGCTGCGCAAGCATCGTTCACGGTAGGGTTTCCTCCCGTGTTCTGGGCGTCGTATCTCTGCTGGAGCGAAGAGCCCGCCGCTGAGAGGGGTGGTTAGGAGGGGTGGGTAGTAAGGGGGCAGGGGAGGGGTGTTTACTATGACTGCGACCAGATGTTGATACCGCCGCGTCGGTACTGTGGAAATCTTCATGATACGGATCAGCTCAGCTCCCTGCGTTCTTCGGGGAGAGAAGGGAGGAAAAGCGCAACACTCACCGGGTCATCCAGATTTCCAGGGCCTCTACCACGACCTTTGCAGCCGTAGCTGTGGTATTTACTGCTGTCGTCCCACCAACATCATACGAGAATCCCGTCTCCGCAGGCTGGTTGATGTACAGCATATTGGACGCTCGATTCCAGCTGTTCGGGTTCAGCACTGTCGAGTTGGCATCTGGCCGTGCGATACAGGGCACCATTGTGTGCTGATACGGCCTGCGTAGTGGAAGCCGCCCCAGGCCCTCCGTTGAGCCAGACGGTCAGAGGTGCGCTTCGCGGTTCAATGGCGCGACCTTCAAAGAACCAGAAAAAGATGTTGGTTTCGGCCATCGGGTTGCCTGTTCCTGGCACGGGGATGTGGCCACTGTATGACTTCACGCCGGGCGTGGTCTCGCAGATGTGGTTCTAAGCTGTGTTAGTGTCGGCAAGGGCTTTAGATGGCTGCCTACCTGGGCAGGATAGGTGCTTGGGGAATGGTGACTTGCCTCTCGGAAGATGATCTTGTCGGGGCCAGTTGCAATTGCACATCTGGAAAGTGCAGCTATGGCGGCGACGACCGATATAGCCAGGTATTTCGACAACATGGTGACTGTCGGGTAAGGAATGGAAGTCTCTGTCCGGGAAACGAATGTGAGAGACGTCTGGACACGGAAGTATGATCAGAGCACAGCGAGGTTTAATATATCCCCGTCTTGATGTCTACCCTGGCACGCGCCTCCATAGGGAACACCATTCTTCATCGTGGTAAACCAGAAACAACAAGAATACCGATATAAGTGCAAACCAACACCATCCGAAGCCAAAGTGAGGCTAGTGCTGTGAAATACCCCAACCCGACCTTCCTACAATGGGGTCTGAATAGCCCTTGAATACGGACTAATATATCCTGCATATATGGACGCCATGCCATTCATTCCGTCATATATTTGGTTACACAAAGAAAGCAAACAATGCCCTGCTGGACGCCTAGGCGGGGGGCGTCTCGCCACATTCCGCATCTGACATCGCTAATCTCTTCGCTTCGATTGATCTCAGGGGTAGGAACCGTATTTTCAGACTATCTGAACTCAGGCGGACTACTTACTTGCCGACCTGCCTACCTACATATTACCTACCTCTATGTTCCCTTCAGCCTTCATGATATCAATTGAGAACGCCCTCCCAAAACACTTTTCCCTGTTCCTCTAGTTCGTCCCATATGTCGGTATGCTCGCTGGCTCTTCCCCTTACTTCTTTTGGAGGGCCAGGCTGATATTCCATGGATCACATCCCACACCCCATATACTTCGTGGCCACTGCTCGCATCCCTGCTAGAGCGCCCCTTCAAGCAGCGTAATCCACCTCAGCCATGCTGCCTCTTTGAATCCCGCATTCGTCTCATTTCCCCACTCACATCCCCTCCTATTCTGAAACGCACCCCGGGCGGGTGCTCTACGCCAGGTAGGGCTGTAGGGCTGCCCTCGCCTCGGGTGTGAGCCTCTCCGCTACAAACTTCGCGATAGTTCCGTTGTGGCGCTGGTTTGCCTCCTTCATGTATACGCTAACCCATTCCTCCACCTTGACAATCTCCGGAAAGTCATCCCGAGCCCCGCGCTTGCAAGTGTTGAGGGGCGTGAAGCCAACGCCGAAGCCGATGTCGTCCACATCCGCCTCGTTGACGATCTCGTCGCCCGCGCCTGAGGCTACCTTGGGTGCGTTCTTGAGCAGATCAAGCAGGTTGTTGCACGTGAAGCCCCAGCCCTTCGCGTAGCGTTGCGCAAAAGACGACGAGTCACAGAGCGTCTTGGTGTACGAGATAACACCAAGCTTGCGGTCGACGGGGCGCGCAAATTGGGCTGTCGTCGGCATGATGACCGTAAGGTAGAACGGCGTGAAGACATTGGCTTGGACGGCTTCGGCATGCTTAATGAAGAAATCGGCACCCATGCCCGCTTCACCCGTCCTGGCAGAAACCAAGTGATACAGGCGAGCCACTCGCGTCTTGAACGAATCCGTGGGGGAGGCCTGAAGCTTCGCGAAGATGAGTGTGATGATAGTGCTGAAGTATGGCTCTAGTACCATGCTGTGGCAATTTAATTAGTGCCTGTGAGACGGCTGAAAAGGAGTACTTTGGTTACTTACCCAGGGAAGGATGCAATGACGGCCTCAAGGATGTCAAACGCATTTTGCTCTGTCTTCTTGCCAGTGAGGAGCCGCTGGAAGACGCTCAAGATGGCCTCTAGCTTTTGCTCAGCGACAATCGCATGTGCCGCTTTGGGCATGATCGCCGACATAAATCTAGCAAGAGGTGGAACATTCCCCCTGGTGTCCCACGGCCCTGGGGCCAGGATATTGTCGAGAAGAGCCTTGAAGTCAGGAGGCAGAGTGCTTGTAGGGTTGAGTTCGAGAAGCAGGGCAAATATCTGGAAGACGTATGGGACAAACTCTGAAGCAGAGTGTCAGCGCGCACACCCACAAATAGCGTATCCGAGACCACCTACCTGAGACATCCTCGACGAGAATGGAGGAGAATGTCGACCAGAACTTGGAGAACAAGTTGACCTGAGCAGAGTCGCTGCAGAATCTGTTTCGGGTTAACATCAATAGCTGCGGCGGCTTCAGTTCAACCATAACATACCTGACAAGCGCGCCAATGGCTTCGAAGTGGTAGTAGTAGAAGCGGGGGTTACTCGGGTTCTCCTTGATGATATTTGTGATCAGGATCAGATGACCAACAATGTTGTCGATCCCACAATCAATTACGCCGTCCTTGATAACAATCAAGACTCTCATGATGCACCTCATCAAGAACTCGTTCTCTTGAAGTTTGGCAGCCGACCTGTCCTTCTCAACCAGAGCAAAAAGATGCTCAAGTAAATCCTTTGCATATGGTTGGATATCTTCACGAGGAAGGATGTGGCGCCCTTGATCGTCCGTCAGAAACAGCACCCGCTCCACGGCAATCGCCGCGTACGTATAGACAACGTAGTTGCTGGATCCAAGATTTTGGATAAGGGGTGTGATTGCCGTGTCCCATTGGGACTTGTTGAGCTGGCTCCTAAAGTTGTAGAGATACTTGATGGCGTTGACCTTGGCAATTGGTTCGCTTCCTTCGGAAAGAAGGTCCGCGGCGATGTGCTGCTCGAAGAATTGAACCACATTGACATAGCTGTTCACTGTCTTCACTCCCTGGGCAGCTGTAACAGTTCCCTTGGCCGCGATTGCGAGAAAAAGATACACGGCCGTATCCTTAGCCTTCCAGTCCGTCTGCCCCTTTTCGAGGTAGGGGTTGATGAAACTGAACACAACCTCGGATACGAGGTGCTCGAAGTTCTCGAGGAGTTTCCGCAGGAAGTCCGTAGCTGCTCTCCGCCGGGAATCGGTGTCTGAGCCTTCTAAATCTCGGCGAATGAACTCGATAGGTTCATCTTCAAACATCTCAATGTCAGAATCCCTAAGTGCGACATTGGGAAGAATCACTTTGTCCACAATCGTGCTCAGCGTCTCCGCAGCGTTGAAGATCTCAGCATGCTGACGCACCGAAGCAACTGCCGTGAGAAACTGCAGCGCCTTACTAGCGAGTATGTCGTACCTCTTCGCTGGCCCGATGCTTGACAGCACGTTCCAGACAGATGAGGTGAATCGCTGTACATAGCCACCGAAATCATCGTTGTACTTGTTGGTGAATAGTTGCAGAGCATCGCAGATATCGGACTTCAGAGTCTCAACCGGGGTAGCTTCGTCCTCTTCATCGTCGAAAGCGGCGTTTGAGTATGACAAGTACTTCTCCATTACCACCGTAATGGACTGGAGGTGCGTCTCGATGACCGGGGGGATATCCTGGCACGAGAGATCGTAGAGGATGCGAATGAGGAGACTCATCGTCTCCAGCCAGCCCTTAAGAGCGGTTGGGTCGTTCGAATACTGTGCAATCTTCCCATCGACAACCGCAAGCATCTGGATAAAGGGTTCCCCGAAGGTGCCGACCACGTGCAAGATCTCCCGATTCAACTCGTTCGAGGAGAAGAGCGGGCGCCATCGCACAAAAATGGAGTGGGCAACCTCCAGAACTCCGTTCGTAATCTTGTAATCGGTATCTGAGAGGCGACCGACTAGGTCCTGGGTGAGGGTATCCCAGCGCTCCCAAAAGTCCGAGTCGGCGATGAGGCTGATGGCCTCGCCAAGCTGTGTCTGTATTGTTGGGGGGGATGAGATCATCAGTCCCACGAGTTCGCTCTTGATCGTGTTGACCTCATCCTGAGGCAGCTTGTAGTTTCCTTCCTCGTCGACATAGTTGTGGCGGATAAAGTTCTTGAACGCGAGGGCGGCGGACAACCGGATGTTTTGTGGCTGGCTAGCAGTGTTCACGATGCTAAGCAGGAGGAGGGAATATCTAGGTTTTTTGGCTTCCTCCTTGAGAACATTCTCAGCTAGAGCACCAGGGTTGTCAGCGCGTGCATCTCTAACGCAGTCGAGGCGGATGGTGGAGGGGGGGTTGTTTTGGCGCCATGCGACGCCCAAGTCTTGCAATATTTACTTACCCTTGCGATGCTGCTGCGGGTCGAGTGTGGCATTCAGTAGCTGCGCGAGAGCGTCCGTATTGGAAGCCATGATATGCAGTATTTAGAGGCGTCTTGTCCGAGGTCGCTGCGGTGGTGGCAAGAGATCAACGTTGCGGAAAAAAACACACGCCTGGTGGAAAGATGTTGCAAACTGCGATTCCTGGTTGCTAAAGCAAATGGATTTGGGGTTCTGGTGGGGCAGCTGCCAAGGGCCTGAAGTTCAAACAGAGGTGGGAAGCGGGGAGCTTTGAGGCCTCGAGCTGTCCCACCATTCATGGGCATCGCCGTTTCGAGAACATGCATTTGCATTTTTGTAGTATCAGAACCGCCCCTATCCTGGTATATAAGTCCTGCAGTAGTAGATCCATGGAAGTATTGGATTCAAATGCCCTTGGTTGGGCTATCTTTCCATATCCATCAGGTCTGTTCTCGTTGTTGAAAACCCCCACACCCCAGCGCCTCAGGCAGAACAGCTACTCCGTAGAGGCCTGGTCTGCTTAAACAGCAATCCTGTATTAGGTAGTAGCCCCCCCGCTTGTTGTAGACTAGTTTTTTCTATGCCATCACGGGGAGTGCGCTCAGAGTTGCGACAAAGTCCTTATCTGGTGTATGCATTTGTCAAGACCCATGTTTCTTCTCTATTGACATAAAGCAACATCCATATCCACCAAAACGGATTTAGAGGGCGAGCTTCGCAGAGGTATCACGAACTTTTGGCGGCCCAGACCCCTGCTGATGGAGATCGACCCGGGGGGCTATGATTGGCTGAAAGCGCGCCCTCACGGCATGGGGCGTGGGGCAGCCAATGGCGGAAGCATAGAAGAGTTTCTTCCGTCATTCCCTGCTTGGGTTCTCCAGACAGCGCTCCAATGTTCTTCTCAGCTCCGTCCCCATACATCCTATCGCTCTCCTGATGGCCACGGCAGTCCCATAGTAACGATCGCTTTATGCAGCTGGTGCAACCCGACAACCGCTATATTGAATAAAAACCCAAAAGACGCACCGGACTGAGCGACAAACAACAAGAAGCGCCGTCTCGGCAGGCTGCAGCGCGGAAGCCTCGATTCCCCTCACCTGGACACGAAGGTGAAAAGGGGCAACTTTGCGCAGCCTGGGCTTTGCGCCTCGGCTCTGCCTCACACCATTTTTTATGCAAGTAGTACATTGCGTGTAAGTCATGTCTCATATCTCATTGCAAAATCCCTGTGATGTCCCATTGTCGGAGTCTCCGCTGCGGTGCCCGGGCATTCAGCGTCCATCCGCGTCCACCCCGTGAGCCCTGCTGGCGCTCCCTGCTTCTTGAACCACGATGGCCGATGACCGATGGTTGAACTTCCAATCCCATCACTCTCCATACCACTCCCCCCGGGCCCGTCTTTCACTTCTCGACCTGCATGCGGCTCCTGCAAGCACCTGCACGACCACCTAGCTCGGCCCATTTGATCTCTTTGATCTTGGCACACCAACGAAGGAATTCGCCGAGAAGCTTCAGCTTTCTTCCTCGCTCGTTGTCATCCATGACTCCCTTACTGACATGCTTCGCCGCCTAGCGTCTCTAGGCCACCAGGCCTCTGAGGACCAACAGCCCATGTCCCCTTCTCCAGGAGATGAGCTCCCATCCCAAGAGTCGAGGAGCACCGGCGGCCTCGCGGGCGTATTCAAGGGGCTTGCAGGCGGCAAGCTTGCGAAATCCTCTCCCCCGATTTCGAGCCCGACTTCTCAAGAACGCATCGATGTCGTTACCTACCCGAACATCGTCCGCGGGCTGCCAGGAAACCAGATGGAAGTTTTTGGACAACTGAAGAGCGGCACGTTGAGTGAGCGGGTGGCCGCGGCCAATTCGTTGCGCCACGCCATCGCCGACTTTCCGCTCAATCCTGTGGGTATTATAGATCTCGTGTGAACTGGTGTCGTGTACTGACCATTTGTTTTCCCAGGTACTCGACATATGGGAGGCGGGAAAGGACCTGATAGAACCAACAAAACCCCCCGCGGCTCGACTCGCAGGGTGGGAGCTCCTTACAAAATGTGTTCAGTACCCGTCCTCGACGGATCTCGAACGACAGCAATACTTCCAGACCCTGACGTCGCCGGCAAATCCCGACGACTTTCATCTTCAGTTGGCGGCACTCGAGGACCTGACAAACCACGGCCGTAACGTGGCTGGGTTTTACTACGACATATTTCCTCTTCTCACCGGCTGGCTCCATGAATGGTACAAGGTGGTGAAGACGGCCCGGAGGCAGGCAGCTCGCGCGAACAACAACGGCAAGCCATCCAAGGCGAAGTCCCTCTCCATGGGCGAGGATAAGAACTTCTCTCAGCTCTTCGCCTTCCTCAAGGACGTCATCAAGTTCAACTTCAAATTCGCCTCAGATAGTGTGGTGGGGAGCCTGCTGTCTATGCTGCTTAAGATATGCATGAACACTAGCGTCGAAGAGGATCTGAGGTCTTGTATCAACGTCATCGATGCTCTCGTGACGTTTGGTACCATACCCAACGACAAGCTGAAAGGATGCATCCAAGTACTCAGTTCAATCCACTGTCTTGTACCCAACCTGCAAAAGGACACCTGGCATATCATTGCCAACATCTGCAGATCGCATCATGGCCAATCTACTGTCAGAATTCTACTGGACGTCCTACGGAAGCTCCCCATACCGCTCGGTGAGGGGAAGGAGAAGGATGCGGTTCGGGAAGTTCGCGGCGCTCTCTCCGTTCTGAAGAAACTCCTCTCCAAATCCACCGAAAAAGGTTACCCCGCGGTTCCTTTGGCGCTCTTGGTTGATGGTCTCGCAATCGTTGCTCGGATTGGGCATACCAGGATATCAATAGAGAGCCTGAAGCTGATAAATTCTCTCTTTGAAGACTCCCGTGGGAATATTAATCCCATTCTGGTTGAGGAGCATTGGTCCACCATTTTCTCAGTCGCCGCTCAGTGTGCGGAGAAGACCATTCGTACGCCTTCGGCAGACCCGGATGCGTCACTTCGCCCACCTGCAAAAGATGATTTGGGAACTGAAGACAGCATCGCATATCAGCTGAGAGTTCTTATCGGCCAGGTCGAGAGGATGCTGGCGCAAAAGCGCACCGACTTTTTGCAAAAGGACGAATGTATGAACTTCCTCACCGAGGTTCAACAAGCCCTCCCAGACTCTGCCGCTACTCTGGTGATTGATCACTTCAAGGATAACAAGAGTTGCTTCCCCTCAGAGGTCGAGTGGAAGAAGAATCTCGGCCTAGTATTGGAAGGCTTCTATCTTGACAGGAGTCGCCTTCCACTCACTCGGCTCCACGCGCTTGAGGTCGTCATCGATGTATACAACTTCCTTACTCTCGTGCAAGATCTTGCGGAAGAAGAGGAAGTCACCAGCCTAGTGAAGCGGGTGCTTTCAGGACTCTCTGAGGAAACTAACACTCTGGTCCTTCAAAATACCGTCGCCTTCCTGGTTGGCGTTGCCGACACGGCCGGGCCCGAGCGGTTTAGCGATATCCTAGATGCGTTCAAGCAAGTGGTCGCTGGAGAGATGGCTCGGATACCTCCTACGAGCTCGTCGACGGGAAAGGCTGCTCCAACAACCGAACAAACAGTTTACTTCGCGAACCAGAGCCTTTCCAACGTAGTGACAACCGGTTATGTTCAGATCTTTATCAGATCCATGAGCAAAGATATTTCAAAGTCGACACAAGCATTCACAGCCCTCATTCACATCACCAGGTCGAATTCTTGTGAGGTTGATGCTCGGCTTACGGCTATGAAGCTGCTCTTCCGTCTTCGGGCTGACTCCGAGCATCGGGTTTACCTGGCAGCGCTGGTGGAGAACGAAGGCCTTGCGGGAACACTTTATCGGACCGAAGCATCTCTTGCTCGGAAACTAGCTGATGACGCAGCCCAACCGCCAAGGCTATCGAGGGTTGAACAATCCGGGTCTCGCACATCCCGCGGAATCTCTTTTACGCAAGGCCAGGTGGGAGACCGAGGGCTACCCGCAAGGCCGTCCCAAAACCACAGACAGGCTCCCCACCAGGGCCAGCGGCTTTGGTCCGTGCCAGATCCAGAAGCTTTGCCAGAGAGCCCCCCCAGCATGCCGAGTCATCAGCTCTTCTCATACTTGGAGGACAGCATTGATGCCCACTCCCCTCGCCATGATGAGACAGCTGTCCTCAACTTGAGCTCCTGGCTAGACGCCCTGCTTAGTCTGTTTCATCACGGATGCGACTGGGAAGTCTATAGCTTCATCTTGGTGCATCTCCCGGCGCAGCTGAGCAATCATCCGATCTTCGAAAGCGCATCCACCCATATCCAAGAGCTAAGACGGCTGTTTTGTGAGATGATCAGGATGAACAGCTTCCAGGAACCGCCAAGCGCCACCGGACTCCGGCGACCCGATGTGGCAAATTGTCTGTTCCATTCCTTGATTATGATCATGAGTTACCACCATCACTTCCAGAAGATGGACGAGGACGAGATCGTCAGGACATTCATGCACGGTATTGCGGACAAGACTGCCAAGACGTGTATACACGCCTTCTCCGTATGTTGCCACGAGTTGCCCATGTCCGTTAGCAAGTCTCTCGTCACCATACTGCAGCGCATGTCGCAGGTTATCACGCAACCCTTCGTCGCGATGCATATTCTCGAATTCTTAGCCTGTCTCAGTCGGCTGCCGTCACTGTACTCGAATTTTCGAGAGGACGAGTATCGCATAGTGTTTGGTATCTGCTTTCGGTACCTACAATACGTGCGTGAGAAGAAGTATTCGATCCGCGGGAGTTATGCGAGCGAACCTCCAACGCCAAGCGTGGCTATTCCAAATAACATAGACATAGGAGGGCAACAAAACCCCAATGACGACCTTCCTCAGTACGTGTATGCGCTTGCGTATCACGTCATCACATTCTGGTTCCTCGCGGTCAAGATGCCCGAACGTCCAAATTATATCCCGTGGATCGCCAGAAACTTATTCATCGACGTTGATGGAAGTGCCAACAACGAAGAACAGGCGCAGATCACTCTTGATTTCATGCAACGTGTGGCATTCTCGGACGCAAGTGACTCCGCAGAGGATCCTCTCTTCAAGCAGCAGCATTTCGGAGAGATGCAGCACAAGCGATGGATCATTGGCAACAGCATTGTGACGATTCGGCAGGCCAAGGAAACTGGCTGGGCAGAGATCACCAGGAGATATCCTTCCGGCACGTCGTCTTTTGCAATTCGTGTGGAATTCCCACCGCCGGTGGTTTATCAAGCACCCGACGGAGCGGATGCAGCAGCTTGGGAAGGCCGCTTCCAACAAGGTACAACAATCTTCCCAAGCCACTTACTCATGCAGCTTCTTGCGCCGATGCCGCAAATACACGATCCGGCCATTCGACCAATTCCACTACCGGATGACGATGCCGTCGATCGAGCCATTCGCATGTTCGATCGCAATTCAACTGTTGATGGTCACAAAATCGGCGTCATCTATATCGGCGAAGGCCAGACGGATGAAGTTGAGATCCTTGCAAACACCATTGGTGGGCCAGACTATTTGGAGTTCCTTAGGGGCCTCGGAGCATTGACTAAGCTCAAGGGTGCTCCCTTCAACACTCAAGGGCTGGACAGGGTATCGGATGCGGACGGTCAATATACATACTGCTGGCGTGACAGAGTCACGGAAATAGTTTTCCACATCACGACGCAGATGCCTACAAACTTGGAACACGACCCCAGGTGCACCCAGAAGAAGAAACATATCGGAAACGACTACGTGAATATTGTTTTCAACGACTCGGGCCTGCCTTTCAAGTTCGACACTTTCCCGTCACAGTTCAACTACGTATATATCGTCATCACACCGACTCCGCGCCTTTCATTTGTAGCGGCTCGGGAAGAAGCACGTAAGCGGCAGGAAGAGAACAGCCAGTCGTCACCGTTCTTCATGGTTCAGGTCATGAGTCAGCCTGGGTTTCCTGAGATATCTCCCGCTGCGGAGCCCAAGTTGGTCAGCCTCAAGGCTCTACCGGGCTTTATCCGGCTCTTAGCGATCAACGCTTCTGTGTTCTCCCACGTCTGGGCAAATAGAGATGGCGGAGAGCATGTATCGCCCTGGCGCAACAGACTCCAGGAAATCAACAGGCTGCGGGAACGATACGGGCCCAAGCTATATCCGACACCTTCTCCACCACCAAGCGCCCTTGGAGGCGCAGTTACGGGCGGGGCTTTGGGCACTGGCCAAGGGCAGCCGGAGAACGCGCGCCCCGTAAGCGGTGTCCGGGACAGTTTCAGCAGTCTAAGACGATCATCGGTCGCTACGTTTTTCACAAGCGGTAGTGCAGACCAGGCTCTGCAGTCGCACCGATCATCGATGCTCTCGACCGCGACGACAGAAAATACGGAAATCATGCCGAATGGGGCAGAGGCGTTAGTCGAGTCGGTGGATTTCTCCAAATGGACCTAAGGTTGAGCGATCCGAGCCTAGCTGACTGCACGGATCTTGTTCTTTAATATGGGAATATTGGCGGTGGTTTGTTGGTTGTTGGTCTATTTGGTGTCATGTATGAAGGGGGCGTAGAGGCTCGCCCGTTTCATTGTCTCATAGTGTATTTCTCTGAGCTGAGCAGTGTCGTATGGCCGGCCTGTTGGTTTTGTTTTTCGGACGAGCGGCGTATAGGGTCGGATTAAAACTTGGGATTGGGAGTTAGCTCCTGGGATATACCACAAAAAGTTACTGCTTTGTTTACGAGTTGCCGTTGCGGGCCAGTGCATTGTTTGCGTGTGTGAGGGGCGTTATTGTTCACTGTCACCGCGTCGAGATCCCTGACCGACCCTCAAGCGTTCTTCATACAAACCAAACATCTCTCAACGTAAATATGCGTACTGGTGACAATAAGATTCAGGCGCGCTTCTCAGAGCAATGTAGTTAGACGTGCTGCGATCACTTGTCCTGGTTGCACCCCGAATCTGCAGCACGTTCATTGAATCGGCGGTTTGAACCACATGGGAACGAAAAAGACAGGGAGGTGGACAGGGCAGTTAAAAGCAGCTGCAGTGTCTTACTCCCGGCCTGTCTGTCACCCTTCCTATCCTAGTTGCACGCACAGCAGAGCGGCGTTGTTACACGAAGTTGACTCTCCGTCAGCGGGATTACCCCCCGAGAAATGACACCAGGATTGCCCGAATGCGAAGCAGCATGCCAACACGTCATTCGCCCACTGCGTTTCCCGGTGTCAATGTGGATCGCCCCGCTTGCCGCTAGTGTGCCCGTCCCCCGCCCCCGCCTCCTGCCGGCATCACAGCTCATAGCCCGGCGGGGCAACTCCGGGGCTCCGTCCGGACGATCCCGGACCCCTGTTGTTTGCGCCCGCCCGCCCGCCTTCCGCTCCTTGTCGTCTATGTCATACGCATGTGCTCTACCGAGTCTGACGTCTGACGCCCATGTGTCGTGTTACCGGGCTTTATCAAGGCTGAGACAGGTTAAGTGCTACGGGGGTTAACTCCTTTACCGTAGCAACAACGTTCACATCCTCCTCGACTTGGCTCGACAGAATGCCAGGGGAAATTGGACGGTCATCCTCCCCCCTCGCTCTTTCACAAAGCGGGATGCGAGGCGCCTTGAGTTCTTTCCACGAGTGTTATTAGCGTCAGCACTGACAGGAACTGAGGTTACACACAGAAACCACTGATGCGTTTCTCGTCAAGGGGCGGGACGAGCGGAAAGGCCGGTTACAACCTCAACAAGGGGGTCACAGTTGCAATCGAAGTATCCCCCCCCCCCCCCCCGTCCACTGTCGCTGTTAGGGGGTAACCCCGCCGCAGCCGTACATCAAAGCACGGCCGAACAGGGCTGGGTGTCGGTGGACGGACGAACCTTTTGCCTGACGCACAACATATGTGCAGCAAGGGCGACTGTCCCAGTTTCAACCATTCTGAGATATTGGTAAGGGCGAGAGGATATTCGCCGCTAGCTTTTTGCTCTTCGCGGGCTGCGACACCAGAGGGACCAAGCAAAAAGTCCGATGATCCGAAGGTGACACAAGGACGCGGGAGGGAAACGGCGCAGTCAAGGGGCGGGACGAGTCGTGCAATACGGGCCCAGGTGGTTCTGGGGGCATGAATGTGAGCGGTTCGTTTTCTCCCAAGTGAGTATCGACCTTTTCCAGCCATCGGCGGCCGAAGGATCGAGCAGACTATTGCGAAAAGGCGCTTGTCGCGATTCCGCTGACAGAACCGAGCGCAAGCGACACCCCAGTGCAGAAGGACGGGTAAGCAGCTGAGACAGCATGACCTCTCCCCATCGAACTCAAACTATGATTGCTGGCTGCACGTCCTAGACCCGGCGCGCGCAAAGCCCTAGCCTTGTTACGGTAAATATTCAGTGACAGGCACAGACGCAATTAGTCTCGGAGTTTGAGAACTGAGTAAGGACGCCGCTTCACCGCTCGTATCCAAGCTTTGAACCTCATCCGGGATGACAGCTTGATGTCGGTGTGTGGGGGGATGGTCAACTGCGCCGCATTGTCACCGCCGTTTCTAGCAGCCGCCATAGCCTTGCTACGGACTGAACTTCGGCATCGTAGGCCACTACAGAACGGCCGGCAAAACAAGGGCGGGGGTACGACGTATAATCTGCGTGGGAATACGTTCACCACTATGCGTTGTCCGCACATTGTGGCCGACTTGAGCAGGGGATGGTTGAAAGTTTGGCACTGTGGCCAGAAAGGCAGGTGCGCCATCTCGACCGTCCATGCAGAATGTCTGCAGTGCCGCAGGCGCGCAGGGTGGACACAATATCGCATACTGGACGTCCCGTTGTGCAACCCAGAAACAACCCCCTTTATGGACTGGGGCCACGCAAGTAACAAGGGCCGGGAAGGATCGCAGGTAGGTGGGATCGGGATGTGCCATGCTGATCAGAAGGACCACTCACTCATTCGGTGGGAAAGGGTTTGGAGAATCCCGCCACAGTCTTCAGCTAGCAAACCGGATCCCTGGACGGCGCGAAGTCCAGCTCACACTGTTTTCAATGTTCGAATGTGACACGCCACCGGGAACTATAGAAACGGCTGATGATATCGCGGGCAAAGAAATATAGATATCTTTTGCCATCCTAGAGGAACCTGTTTCAAGTCGGTACCGCCATTTGTACTCTCGGGTAAAGCACCTATACCTGGGAATCAGCAAATAAGCGATCATAGGGACAGATCCGTCCACATTGTCCGGTACCTTTGTGTTTGGACGGATCGTGGCGCTGCAGGAACAGCCATCGGCGATAGATACGGGCAAAAGTGGTATAGGCAATATGGTCGGCAGCAGGATGTTGAAGGATAGCCACGCTACGGACTGCGTAGCCCAAGGCACCACCTCCCCATTTGACCAGTCGAGCGGCGACAAGCTGCTCAGCATCAATATCGTCATGCTTGCCGCCCACCTCAAAATTGCCAGCTTTGTATCGGAGCCCAAGGCATACTTCCAGGGAGAAGAAAGCTCAGGCGGGTGTGGATGTGTATTTCCCAGCCTTTAAGCCGGCGTTGCACCCTCAGTTTCCAGGTCACCAGAAAGCTAAAGAACTTTTTCCCGTTCGTCAATTTGACATACCTTTGAAAGCATAAGACCCGCGTTATGTCTGTTGTTGGGGGGGGAGGGGGGAGGGGAAACCCATACTTGATAGCGCACTCCTCGGGAAAGTGATGTGTCTTCTTGGCTCAGTGCGGGTCTCGATTTTGCCATGTCTCGAAGGTCCTGCAATAGTTACGTGGAATCCTTCCGCGAGCGAAGGGTTTCCATTGGGCCAGTCAAGCCGACAAACCCAGGACGTTTTCCTTGGTTGACTTGTCGGACCGGGGACTCCGATGGGAACCGGGAATATATGCCTGCGAAGTGACCATGCGCTTGAACTGATTATTGTTGGATCGCTATGCAAAGCGCATTGCGAATCGGCGCGTCTGTATGCGCACCGAGTTGCTTGCAATCGCTGGATATCGCACGGTCTGTACCGTATGCACAAGTACATAAATCCTCCGGCCCATGCCGAGGGCCTTGCGCCAACACTCCGAGCTTTGACACAGCAGTATGCATATAAGACCGACTCCAAGGGATAAGAAACCAATCTGACTTGGCCAAGAGCTTGAATCAGGCTCTGTGGTCCTTCTATGTGTTAGGCATCTCGCCAGACCTCTCTGTATGCTGCCCACTTTTGGAATCCTAGTTATCTCCTTAGCTTGAGTACTCAGTATTTGTGAAAGTGTTACCACATACCTAGTTCTTGGAAGCCCTGATCGCCCCACTTGACCGCGTCGACGAACATGTTTCTCATTCCATAGCTCGCTAGAGTGCGAATGCAGCTGTCGAGAAGCCTGATCATGATTGTGCTTCTTGGGATGGCCATGTTGGGTCGTTCATCTGCACCAAGCGTCAGCCTATACCCGAGTCAAAAGCGCAAATGCAATACCAACCCGTGATACAAATACAAGTTACTCCTCCAACATCATCCCCAATAGTGGTGGCCCAGGGCAGATCGTCCACGGCGGGGCTCCCATTGTTCTTGGAGTAGGTTATGGCAATCGCAACGATTGTCTCTCCCTCGAGTCCCAGGACAATATCCCGCACGTTCATCGTGTCCGCTAACTTAGCGTATTGATCATACCAGCCTAGGTTGTCCTTGCGCTTCGATTCCCTCGAGATAATATTCAACACCATGTCGAACTCAGCAAACTCGCATGGGCGGAAAACTAGCCCCGGTGGCACCGGCCCCGTTGCCGGCCAATGATCGAACTCAAGAAACCAATCGCACGCTTCCTGTCCCGTACCCGGCTCCGACGATTGAGGGTGTATCGGCCAACTGCGCCTCCGAAACCAGTCCTCCCAGAGACTGTCCACTGGTAAGCCATAAAGAAGCCGGGGGAACGCGCTGCCCAGCTGAAGCCGGGATACACCGCGGATTTTGGATAGCTGGCGCAGCGCGTGGTTGTGGAGGCTCAGGCCAATTCCACGTTGTCTGTATGACGGGCGCACAATGACTGCTGCGATAGAGCCAATCAGCTGCTCATTGTCGCTGTTGGCGTAAGAAGTATATACTGCACAGAAGCCGACAACTTCTGAAGTCTCGGGTTCGCGTACGACGTAGTGCATTGCGTAACCGTCACGGCAGAGAAGGGACTGAAACAGAAATCGGCTCGGATGGAAGCGTTTGTCGAAGCACTCACACCAAAGGTTGTAGACTGCCGGAAGGTCGTGCTCTTTTTTCCACACTTCGCAATACCAAGATTTGGGCGACAAGATAAGGTTCTGGACGTTTGGTCCTGTTGAGGACTTCTTCGCTTCTCCGAAAAGAAGGCCGGCTGCTGCCTCTAACTCGGGAGGAGAGTAGCTGGGGATCTGGATAATCGTGGGGAAGATAGCGTCAAGAGATCCCAACTCGCGAAGATCGCAGCATGCCACGATGACCTGAGGCCGATGATCACATATGGTGCGTGTAATCTCAGCCATTGCGACCTGAGAGGGCTGCCCGTGGCGAGGAGGGCCTGAAATGACAAAGACAACGGCGGCTGCTAATCGAATGTGGACAACATGGGTGCCCGTGATGCCATTGCGTGGCAAGTATGGGACATGCCGGATCCATGGATGGTGTTTTGCTAGAGCCTTTCCTAGTGGTTCAAAAGGATCCATTAGGGTGCCTGGGTGCTCGCTGTGAGCGCCATTGGCGTTGGGTGCAACGCCCGGGGTCAAAAGGAGGACGATATCGCCATCCTTGAGTAACTTCGAGAGTGGGAGGCAAGGCTGTGATTGATGTATCACCGTTGTCCCTACCCGGCTTCTGGTGTCCGCTTCAGACACGGTACCGACAGCATAGCCGTTCACAACTCTTGGACTTGGTCCATCGCGCGAGATATTTGAAGAGCTCATCATGAAATGGATGCGCCTAGCGCACACATGTTGTCAGCGCAGGCGCGTGGGGTTTGCTCGCCGCTGCTGGTGAGCGAGACTCGAGTCCGGTATTTTCCAAACCTGAACTTACTCGTCTGTCACCACAACCCGCAGCAATACCGCATTTCCAAATCAAATAATTTCGTCTTTTCCCTGGTTTCGGCCCGCTGCCGTCCGCTCACCGGCTGATTGTCCCTGAATATCAAGATCTGAGGGGGGAAGTCGCGCGCCAAGTAGCCATGCAGCCCGTCTTCAAGCTATATTCGGTGCTCTGCATTGAAACACTTGGGCACTGGTGAGATAGTTGTCTGGGTGTTGTGTGTTGCGGCTTCGGTGACGGGCCGGCTTTCTGAGATTTTGGCTGCTCTCCAGCGGCGAAGGAAGCAGGGGGCGGTCCAATGGTAGGGAGGGGGTTTGGGAGCAATCGGATAAGCCGTGACGGCAATACCACCAGAAGGAAGTGAGTATGTGTCACTCCAATGCGCTCGGTGAGGTGGTTGAGCTTTTGGGGGATTTACCTGGCTCCAAGCGTCCCACGCGACCTCCCACTCCGTGGTGCAAACAGCAAATGTCGGAGGCGCGTTAGTGTCTGTCGGTTGATTCGAGCAGATGGCTGCTGGGAGGTTCGTCAGCGGAGATCTTGGACCTCTCTCAAGTGCCGCTCCTCGCTGTTTTGGGGGCGAGGTCTGTGGGAGGGCAGCATATAAGGCAGGCACGTACCGTGCAGGTGAGCTGTTCGGGTAACACAATGCGCCCTGGCGGCCTGTATTCGCGGAAGCGCCGAAGTGGTTATTTGCGCGTCTAAGGGCTGGTTGTTAGGAGCCCTCGGCCGCTGCATCATGGGGGGGGTCCGGATTGGACGATAGTAAGCAGGCTATTAGTGCAACCTCGAGGCAACTTGGGTCGTACAGAAGGAATGCGCCGGTATAGTGTCAGTGACCTGAGGGGGTGCATGATGCCAAAACGACACCGCTACCAGCTCCTGCGAGGTCCCCGGGGAAGTGCCACAGCACAAACCCGCTGGGTAGGTGTGATCCTAGCCCGTGCATCACTGTCAGTACTACTTCCATCCCACACCTGGAGAGGACACTGTCCACAGGAGAGGAGGGGCTCGGTTCACCCTGTCGGTCGCTGACCACCCGACGCGGCCTGTGGCAATTGCAACACGAGGACCACCAGGGGGTTACACAGAAAAATTTAGCTGCAGAGGGGTGATGGGCGGATGATGAATTGACGACCACACCTTCGAGTGCTGGTCTCAGTCGTTCATGTTGGCACGCCAAGACCTTCTAGGGCCGTGGCACCTCGTCCGGGTGGTCGCACACGAAGAATTGAAACTTTATCTCCATGTCTGCAACTTCCCTGCACAGGCAGCTTGAAGCTCTGACAGGATCCGGCAGTTCTGGGACGTTGCACAGCGCCTTCCAGGTTGTTTTGATCGAGGCGGCTCAGTCAAGGCGGCCGTAGCTCTCCGGGGTGCAAATGCCAGACGCAAAACGATCTCATTCCAGGAACTCAGAGGCCGTGATTGGATCTTCCATTACGAGTCATCAGAGACCCAAGCCGCATGGTGGAGAGCACAAGTGCATAAACCTGTAAAATGTGACAGGCCGGAAGGCGTTGAGAAAGAAGCGCTCTGTTGTCGGCTGTGCGACCCCGAAGTGAGTCGGGCGGAAAAGAGCCCCGTGAGTGAGGAGCGAGGTCAAAGCAGAGACAGGACGAGTAGAATGGGGAGGTGAAGAAGAGGATTATCAGAGAGACGTCAATAAGCCCCTGATCACTTATCACATTGGCCTTGAATACCAACCAGGTTCAATGCGAGAAGATGGGAATCGAGCTTTGCATGCAGTCGGATGCAGTGACAGCGGGAGCTGACTGGACAGGCAAGGAGGATCGCGATAATTATGAGTGCGTCTGTGAGATGTGACAGACATTTCCCGGTGTTCGTTGGCAGAGGAGAAACCCCATTTCGTCATTCTTCCTCGTTGGACAAGAAGACAACAGCGAAACATGAAATGGTCGTGTAGAGACCAGTGCGGAAGATATATTCTTACTGTTTACTGTCGAGAAATCAATATTGATGATTGTTGCAGACCGCTTCGCACCCTTGAGGGGCCTTACTTCGTCGTGCAAAGCCTATTGTCCATGAAGATATACAACAGCCACTCAAAGAGAGCAACAAGAGCATTTCTAGTGTCGTTTGAAAGGTCCTTTCCGCAATGGCCTTGGTGACCTTTTTTTTTCCCCGTCAACCAGAGGCTTCAATCCTGTAGCACTGTCCTAGCTGCTCGCCTCAGCAGCCTGCGACTGTTTGTGTCACATTGCTGAACACGCCAAAGCGAACCGGGGAACCAGCAGGCTGCAGACAACGACGGAGGACGGCACATGACTAGCTGTTGTGGATACTGATATGATAAGTGAGGTGTCACGATGTTCTCGTGTGTGTGTGTAACACCAAGATTCAATCAGTGACAGACGCAGCCCCGAACTCTCAGAACTCCTGCTGCATTACATAATCAACGGCATTTGCCGAATCGGAAAGCGCCCACAGCTCGCATCACGACGCGCCTAGGTAATGAGCACGGAGCCCAGAGGTTCGGCATCACAACAGCCAAACCCCACTTCCCGGAAGCGATGAATGCACCTCGACGGATGTGTGATTGGCATTCTGGCGAGGCGCAGCCTACTAAACTCAACCTCACGAGCACCAGACCTTCGCGATTATGACTTCCCACGAGGGCGATGGTCGCGATCTTGACGTCCTCTTAGATGACATCGAAGCAGGTACTACAAATAACCCTTATTCATAACAATAAAAACAGTCGCTGATAGAAACATCATTTCTAGCCTCAAAACTTCCGGCAAAACGCCGCAAGATATCCATCAAAAGCACTGTTGAGGATGCAGCATCTATCCTCTTCGACAGGGGGGCGCTCCCTGAGGAGTTAGCCCGTCTTGTTGAGCTGCTAACAGTCCGTAACCAGCTCGACCAGTCGAGTGTGGGATCGCTCATCCGCAACCTGTATCCTGCAAGGAAGGTCAGCGATGAGATCGTGCTGAGAGTAGTCGGCGCTCTGGGGCACGGCCAGCACAAGCCTTCACTCACACTCCAGAGCCTCCTGCTTCGGTGGCTGGTTATGGTGTACCACTTGCTTGAGAAAACGGCCATTTTGTCCCGGACATACGGAGTTTTATTCAACCTCCTAGACACAGCCGCGATTAGACCCCAACTATGCCATCTCCTTGCGCTGGTAACGAGACGCAAACATGTCAGACCATTCAGGATCCAGGCGATGTAAGTTGACCATCAAGGAAGCTAACCAACACTGAAAATTCCTGACCTGTATCGGCTATAGTCTGGGGCTCTCAAGGCAAACAGGTAGTGACCCTGCCTTGACGGGGTTGCTGCGCATCTTCAAGAACTACTATCCTGAAATCATTGTTGGCGAGTCTACAAAGGGTCGAGCTGCGGCATTCAAGCACCCGGACCCGCAGTGGCGTGCGAGACTTGAGGAAATCCGGCGCCAGCACACGGAGCGCTACGAAAATGGTGTTAGAAATGGGTTCGCCGTCAACCATGCTCTGGCTCGGCAGATGAAGGGGGCGAAGCTCACTGGTCTCCCAACTGTCCGCACCCAGCACGCCCAGGAGGTATGTCAAAGCCGGTTCATCCCAGACCAAACCCCCGGCCCTGACACGCTCTAGGATTCGATCACCCTTGAGGAGATTGACAGCCCAGAATTCTTCGCCGAGAACCTCGAAAAGATTGAGTTGCCGAACCAGCTGGTGGCCGTTCTGGCCGACCCGCTTCTTCAGAAACTCCTGCTTTTGCGGCCAGATGCTGAGGGTTTCTCGCGCATTAGCAACTGGCTGACCGCATCTATAAACGATATCACTAGCGGGGACAATGATCCAGGTGCTTTTCTTGACTTGGCTGAGACCATTCATGAATATGTCATAAGCACAAAGGTTTGTGGTTCACATACTTTCCCATTCGACGTTGCTGATCATATTTTAGGTGCTGCCACCATTGCTCGTAGAGTTTTTCGGACGATTTTTTGAGGTCTGGGATGGTCAAGAGAAAAGAGATATTGTCCTTGAAACCCTAACATTTGTCCCCTTAGTGGAATTTCAGGGTAAGCGCGGTGCTCTTTAGCTTCACGAACCCCTCCTAAAAGGCCCGGATGCCCACTGACACCATTGATAGAGATATACAGACAGCTACTTGGACCACTAGAGCGTTCGTTGCTGGACAATACGCCAGGCTCACAAGTAGCTCTCCTAAAATTCTACACTTGCCTGCTCAAGCGATGGATACTCGCCATGCGAGGGCAGGCTCAGCTGGACTCCTTACCAGAGGGCTCCATTCACGACCTCATCAGCCACGTCAACAGCCTCGCAATGACCCTCACGCAGACATCAGCCACTGTATCCACCTATCTTATAATCCTTGACTTCTACCAATGTTGCGCTACACTCTTCTCCCAACGCCAGATTCTCCAACATGTTGAGCTTACAATCCCGCCAGCGCTGCTCATCTATATTTTGCAGTTTTCGTCCTCTATATCGGTCCTCGCCCGTCTATGTGGCATCTTGGCTGAGTATAAGCGCTCGTGGGAAGCCGTCATGACGCCACCTGCGATGCGTCCGCTGACGCGGCGTGAGCGGGAACAAATCAACACATTCAACGGATTTCTGATGGACCTCTGTAACTGCCTATGGCGTGGCCGCGCCTTTGGCAAGTCAGATGCCAATGCCCAAGGGTGTCGCATCCCGCGCTCTCTTCAGCCCGTGTTGGAAGATTATTTGCGTGGGGTGGACTCGGATCTGACGCTTGCGACCGCCTTTGGGCTCTCCCATTCGCCTGTCCTCTGTATGCAAGCTATTGCGTATGTGAGGGAGCTGGAGGATGAGCAAACCGGTATACGAGCGAGGCATGGAGGACCGGTGACGCAAGCCTCGCTGGCACAGCTGGCGACCCGTGGCGGACTGCAGCTGACATGGCAGGAATATCGAGTCGGGGTCTTGCAGCACTTGGAGAAAAATGGGTTTGAGGGGGTGCCGGCGCTAATGTACAATACGATGAAGAACCTCACGAAGGCGAAACGGTGAAAACGTTCGCGGAGGTACTCCTATGATTCATGATGATGATCGTCTATACCACCACGTTTGACTGTGAGGCCAAGCGCTCTGTACTTTTATACCCACTTGTTGAATCGCAATGCCATGTTAAATGGCCTGGGTATCATGTTGAGCCCCTTTTTTACCAAAAAAAACTCCAAACAACCTTGTAAAAGTGAATGTCAACTGCCCCTCCTCCGCTCTCCCCTCATGCCGGCGGCCCCTTGGGCTCAAACCCGTACCCCCCGATACCTCGCTGAAGATAACTCCAGCCCTCTGGCCCTCTCGTATGCTGGCTCCTGGGTCCGCGCTCCCTCAAATCATCTCGCAGCCATCTCAACACCAACTCTCCCAGCCGACTGTTCCCCTTCTCTCCCAACGCCTCCCCTTTCGCCTGCTCCTCATCCAACCGCTTCAGCATGACATCCGCCTTCCCCCATTCCTTCACCGTCCCCAGATGCATATGCACCAGATGCGTCGGCCATCCCGCCAAATTGTCCAAAATATGCGTCGCATACACAACCGTGCACACTCTCTGCTCCGTCTCGCGCCGCAAGAATCCCAGAAACTGGCTCCTGCTCCACACGTCCAAATCCACCGTGATCTCGTCCAGCAACAGCACCGTCCACGGACGAATCAGCCCCATCGCCAGCTGCACGCGGCGGCGCTCCCCGTCCGACACGGCGTGCATGCGCCAGGCCGTGTCGATATCCAGAACGGAAACCAGCTCGTCCCGTCGGTCGGGGTAGTGGTCGCCGCCGACGGAGCGCAGGAGCTCGTCCACGCCGATGTCGGTGCGCACGATGGCGTTGAGCACCCATTCTAGTCCGAGGTAGGTTACGCCTTCGAGGCCTGAGGTGAAGGGGTCGACGCCTGCGAGGCTGATGCTCCCGCGTGGGGCAAGGCGCTTCCCCGCCAGGAGGCGGAGGAGGGTGGTTTTGCCGGCGCCATTGGCGCCGATTAGCAGAGTGCGCGAGCCCGCCGGGAGGTCCAGGGAGATGTTGGAAATGCCGTTGGAGCGGTCCTGGAATGTGTAGGTGAGATCGTGGGTGGTGATCGTTGGCGGAGCGGGGGTAGCCATTGTTGGTGTGTTTTTGTGATGTCCGTCTGTATCTGTCCCTTTTCTTGTTTCTGCCTTTTGAAGCAGAGATACTGCGCCCTGAAAGATCTTGAATGGTTTTGATCGTGTTTTTCTTCCAGACCGAAGAGTTGAGCGAATGACACCAAGGCAGACAAGGGAGGAAGGTCGTCAAAGTCCTAATCACTCACAAATACGTCCGGCCAAGATAGACAATGGCGTGACGGTGGCCAACCAACAAACGACCCGAGATCCACCCACAATGATTTCTACGGCAAGATTACAGAGCACGTGGAGAATGACGGGTTCTTGATCAATAATGAGTAAATGGTGGCGTGGAGTTGGCGCCCACGGAAAGAAATATAGCATTCACTGTTAGCTCCGAAAACCCCGCCGACGTCACTTCGAAGGCCGATCCGTCTCCGGACAGTCCTCCGACCTACCTATTCCGCCATGGCCTCTCCCGATACTAATCAACCCACTCGATTTCATGCAGTCACAAGTTTCCTCACCACCGACACATACTGTTTGCAAGAGTTTAGAACAAAAACGCCTGTATTATTTTCCACCCCAGCAGAACTGATGCCCATCAAGTCCTGGATGATACAACTCCAGATAACACGACAAGATACCCCATCATCCATATCTTCAGTTGCATCCTGTATCATCCAATAATCCCCTACTCCGCTGAAAGATATATAAAGAGGTGAACCAAAATCCATCACTCACCAAAACTCCAACATATGCAATTGTTTTCCCCTTATCCCCCCTCCCCTTTCTTTCCTCCAGGAATTGAAATACAACATGTATTAAACAGATCTCCCAATGCAACAATATAACTCCATGCTGTCCAGCTCCCAAAAAGGGCCTTGCGAAATGTTAACAACTCCTTCGGACGAAAACCAAAATATCCGAGAAGCATTTGGCGACCATACGTCGCAGTCGGGGGATGGTCATCACCCCTGGCACACCCACTCGGCAAATACACACCATCTCGCCGTCCGGTCAGCAAGCACCAGGCCACGCCAGACTCCACGTTCAGAGCACTTGATAATTGTTTCCCACGTCCCGCTGTCACTGGCGTCTTCGTCCCCGCCAGCTATGCTGGCCGCTCGTGTGCTCACGCTCATTCCGCGCCGTTCCTCCTTGCGCATCAGCCGCAAGATCTTGCCACCAGGTGTCTGGATCGCCAGTTTGGCAGGCTTTTTGGTGCTTCCGCCCGCCGACGTGCTAGGATTCGACCCTTGCGCACTCGAACTGGTCATACTCATGGCGCTGCTAGGCCGTACGAAAGGGATCGGGCTAGTACCACCGGGGTTCGATGAGGGTGTCATCGGGCTCGCGCCAAGCGTGCTGGGATGTTGTCGGATGGCGAAGACGAAAGTGTTATTGAGCGCCAGACGCTGGCACTGAGGCTGGACAATATATATGTCGTGGCGCTGGGCGTGCGGTGTGGGATGCCGGGTAACAAATTCATACGGGGGGTTCTCTCCCGAATGTATGATGGGTAGGGCGAACGCTAACGGGTGAGGTATGTCCTTGATACTGTGCATCAGACCTCGCTTGCCGGCGTATATTTTCAGCGTCCCAGTTCCCTCGTCTCCAGGAAGCAAGGCCTTGACAGTGTAACGCTTCACTCCGCCAAACCACTCTGCTTGGGCGAGAGCGCGCTTCTTGACAACATCTCCCGATTCGAAGCAATCGCCATCCGAATCTCGGCTGTATGCGCGAACTTCAACCTCTGCGGCCACCTCGACATCGGCTGGCACGTTGAACTTCACATGCATCATCTCCAAATCCTCTATCCGTGTCAGGGACGTGTTGTAGTCCACCACATGGAGCCCGTTCTTGAAGTAAGGGGGGCAGGCACATGGAAGATTCAGCAGAACTTCGTGCGCAACTGGTGGGCAAACATGTTGTTGTGCGTGATGTTCGGGAATGTGAGTCCAGCAGATCTCGGTCGGCCGTGCAAGGAACCACCAAGGATCGGCACTTGAGCTGCTCCAACTCGAATACAGTCCGCGTCGAGGATTGGATGGGCTGGCAAGACAGCAGTCCATCATTCGCCACTCGTTGTCGACCAAAACGGCATTCCACCAGTGATTTGATCGTGGCACAATATTTGCATCGGGTATCTCTCCTGGTGTTTTGAGATAGCCACGGACAACCTCGCAGGTAAGTCCGACTGCGGCACACATCTCCAGAACGAGGACCGCATACTCCTCGGCACATCCCCTCTTTGTTTGTAGAACTCGCCGAGTATCGACGTCGCCCTCAAAGTCTTCTTCCCAGGATATTTTTTCAGCGACCCAGGTAAAGATGGCTCGCAATCGCTGAACGTCGCTTCGGTATGGCCGGCAGACGTACGTCGTTGCCAGTGTGATAGCAGTCGTCAATGGCGGCAAATTCGATATGAAGCGCGAGTTTTTGTCGACCTGGCTGAGGTTGATGGCCATATAGTTTGTTGGCTCTGCAATTGGCATTCCATTCATGCCCTCATCACCATCCATGCCGGAATACAGCTCATCCACAGGGTCTAAAGTGGGATAATCCAACATTTGGCACCGTTCTCTCCTTTCAACACGCTCGTTTCGGCTCAGGGAATTTGACCGATTCACATCTCGTCGAACTTGAACCCAGTCAACGTCCCCGCTTCCCAGCCCCATATCTCTTGCTGCGTCCCGCCCGGTCTTGCTGGGAGAGACAGACCCTGAACTGGACAGGGCGGACGATCTTGTGACCAATTGGGTTGTAGAGGAAGTCGGAATGGAGCCAGCGCCCGCAGTCGCGATACTACCTCTGGTACTTGCTACGCCGGTCTTCGCAGATTCTAAAATCCTCTTGATGAAGTTTTGCTTTTTTGCTTTGGGTTGGACAAGACCTCCTAGCCCTCCTATGACATCGTCATGAAAACCGACCTGGGATTTGGATCTCGATTCGCCTGACGCGTGGCTGCTATGGTAAGTAATCCCGGTGAAAGGGGTCTCCGGGCGGTCCATATCCAGATCTCGCATGCCAAGCGCGCTCTGGGATCTGCTGTGGTTCTTCCTCGCGAGGCTGCCAGCGCTCGTGGCGCTGATCCCGCCGGCCGAAGCCCCGCTCATCAAACTCCGGTCCGTACTCCGTGTCGCCGACGAACTGTTCGTAGTAGTGCTCCGAGTGCCCGATGATGCGCTGGTCGAGTTAGTTTTTGTAGTAAAAGTTCGCTCAAGCACTTGTCGGCCAACCTCATAAGCCGACTTTTTGTGGCGCAAATTTTGCTCTGGCGGTGGTGGTGGGCGCATGTCCATGGACGACTTTGGCCGATCGTACGTGCGACCTTTCGGGGGTGGAGGAGGTGCATTATTCAGTTCAACTACACTGGCGTTGTGTTGATGCATAGTCTTCATCCTAGATTCCATTCGGTCCACGTTGTTGCTGAGTTTCGGCGGTGGCTGCCCTTGCTGGCGAGAGTCACGGTATGTTTGGTCCTGGGAGGACCCACTGCTTCCGCTGTACGTCTCGTAGCCCTCATCCACATGGTGAGCGAGGCCCATTGATGTCTGGGGCCGCGTGTCGCGCTTCTTCTTCGATCGTTGGTGGACCATGTCGAAAGACTCGGGGGACCAAGGATCAAAGGGTGGCTCGGGGGACTGTGTATCACGAACGCCGAGAGCGTCAAGTTGCTCCATCACATCATCCATTGCTTCTCTTAAAGGAGATGGTGTCAGCCCTTCCACTCCACCAGGAGACGGCGGGCACGGGGATGGCATTCTTGGAGTGTGGTAGCCGGAGGGCTGATTATATGACATATTCGAGTTTTGCCTTGATATATTTCCGTAGAATCTATCATCGTAAGAGGCATGGGACCCGTGTCTTGCCAAGGTGCTGCGATGCGGAGGAGGCGGAGGAGGAGGGGAATCAGCCCTCTCCATGCTCTCTCGATGATGTTCTGGCGCAGGTCGGTAAGGTCTATATGATGGCGCCGGTGACGGCGCTCTCGAAATATGGCTAGGAGGCGGGGGTGGAGGCGCGGGAGATGGCGCTCGAGAGACGTGGCTGAGAGCATGCTGAGGAGGCGCTGGGGATGGTACTCTTGAGACATGGCTGGGAGCAGGTGGCGGAGGCGGCGATGGAGAGGGAGGACGCCCCGAGCCAATGCTGTTCTGCTTTAGGGAATCTGTGGACGACGAGTCTCGTGGCCGGACTGAGCCTTCTTTATACGTCTCCGGAATCTTGGCCGTGGTGTAATGCGGAGCCTTCGAATACGCCTCAAATGGTCGACGAAACGTTTTTGATTTCTGAGGAGGGTTCTGAGGGCTCGGTGTATTGCTCGCTGGCAAAGGGCTTGTCGATCGGCTTGTAGGTCGGAAAGAATCTGGCAGAACCTCGACGAAGTTGGATGGAAACAGCCCAATCGCTCTCCTGTCTCTCCACAACCTGCCGGTCCACCACGAGCCGTCGCCTGCGTTGAGGCACTCGATTAGATCACCTTCGATAAAGCCGAGATCCCGTTTTGACTGTGGTCAAGTATTGTTAGCGACGGCGCTGTAAAAGACCCCGATTCGATGGACGCACTTCTCCTCCCCATGAGTAGACGGCTCTGACCCAGCACGGGAACCGTGTCGGGAGTGGGGGCGGTGTCAAAACCATCATGAGGTAAAATGTAGCCCTGTTGAACGCCGGGCAGCGTATTGAATGCGGCACCTATATGTATGTCGCGGTGAGAGGGATTCCTTATGATGGCACCAGGCCGGGCAACGCTTGGCTTCTGCAGGTATCGATCACTTGCGAGCGAAGAGTCTCCATCCGTGGGTATTAGGTATCCGGAATTCGAAATGCAGACGCAGAGAATGAATGATCTGTGACAGGGAGTCTGGCAGCTGGGACGGAGATCGAGGAAATTAGGGTCGCAAGGGTGGAGGAGAGGCCCATCCTCGATTGTAACCTAGAGGAGCGGGTTGGTGTTCGATGGTGTTGAGCTCCAGCATCGATTACTTTCAGGCCCGAGCTCGCTCCGTTGGACGGGCAACGAAAATATCCACTCATGCGCCCAATCAGAATTAGCAGGGGTGTGTCACATGCCGCCGGGAGTGCCCTGCAGCCTTCAATTGGCTGCAGCGGGTTGCTCGACACCGCAATGGCACGCAAAACCACTGCACAGCGCTTCGAGGTGCGTTGGTGTAAGTCGTCGGTCGCCCAGTTTAAGACCTCGAGAGCGTCTGCATCCACTCCATTTCTTTGCTATCTGAATGTGACATGAAAAACCATCGCAAGATTTATGGTGGCCATAAAGAGCAGTAAATCTATGGCTTCAGTTTCCGCACCCCGTTGCAGCAACCACGCCAATCCCCGCAGCCCTGGCTTAGACTCCCACCCGCCCACCTGACAAAGTAAACAATGGCCCGTGCCCTCCCTGACAACCAGAGCGACCAGTTAGTCCCAAACGAAATAATATCACACAGCGAGCGCCTGCGCTAGGCAGAGAGTCCGGGAACCCTTTCTTTGTCCAGGAATCCATCACTCGGTCTCTTCAGCTTCTCTCCTCTCCCCGTCTCCAGATCTTCGGGTGTGCCCTCAAGGTGCCCAAATCTGTTGTCCTGCCTCGCTCCAAACGGTGTCTCCACATCCCACCGTTCTCCATCCTCCACTCGTCCTGCGCCGCCGCTTTCCGCGCAGTTGAGAGTCTCCTAGCCGCGCCGTGCGATTGATATCATCTCACACCTGCGCGCAATGGCAGACGAAGGGGTCGCCAGCCATTACCAGGTGCTGGAGGAACTTGGTCGTAAGTTGCGCCCAGCGTCTCCCTCCTCGTCCGTTTTACCAGACCACATCTGACTCCCTCCTCGCAGGCGGCAGCTTTGGCGTCGTGTACAAGGCTATTGAAAAGGCAACCGGCGAGACTGTCGCGATCAAACATGTACGTTCAACACCGCCTAGTCTGCACCCGACAAGACTAACAGCGCTATAGATCGATCTCGAGTCTAGCGAAGACGATATTCAGGAGATCCAACAGGAGATCTCGGTGCTCAGCACATGCGCAAGCTCCTACGTCACTCAATATAAGGCAAGCTTCTTGCGTGGCCACAAGCTATGGATCGTCATGGAGTACCTCGGGGGAGGTTCATGCCTAGACTTGGTAAGTCTTCTGCCTCAACTATTATTGCATTGCTGTGAACTTAAGCTGACTCAATCCAGTTGAAACCAGGAAGTTTTAGCGAAGGCCATATCGCCATCATCTGCCGCGAACTCTTATTTGGCTTGGAGTACTTACATGCGGAAGGCAAGATCCACCGGGACATCAAAGCTGCGAACGTTCTCTTGTCTGAAAAAGGCAAGGTGAAGCTGGCGGACTTTGGTGTTGCTGCGCAACTCACACACATGAAGTCGCAACGAAATACATTTGTCGGCACACCCTTCTGGATGGCTCCAGAGGTCATCCAGCAGGCTGGATATGATTTCAAGGCTGACATCTGGTCCCTGGGTATCACTGCCATCGAATTCGCCCTTGGGGAACCACCGCATGCGAATACACACCCGATGAAGGTCTTGTTCCAAATTCCGAAGAACCCTCCCCCAAGGCTTGAGGGTAAGTTCAGCAAAGAGTTCAAAGATTTCATCGCACAATGCCTCGTCAAGGATCCCGACCACAGACCGACGGCGAGAGAGCTACTCAAGCATCGCTTTGTCCGATCGGCTGGGAAGGTGGAAGCTCTCCAAGAGTTGATCCACAAGAAACAGATGACAGACGCCAAGGCCGACCGCATCAAGCTCCCAGTCTTCTACCAGGAAACTCTTCACAACATCTCCCCTAAGGATGAGTCTTGTGAATGGGTCTTCGATACAGTAAAGTCCGTCGCACTACCCAGAAGGGGGACGGTCAAATCGCGAAAGCCGTCGTCTGCCTTTACAGTCGAGGATGCTATGCGCAAACTCGATGTCAAAGATGGTCCTCTTCAGCCGTCTACTCCTGGAACTGTCAGAAGATCTACTGTCCGGCGTCAACTCTCTGCTGCACAGCAAAACTCAGTGCGGCGGGTATCCAACGGCTCGCCGCGGGCATCCATTGCGCCGAAGCGGCCGTTGCAGCCCGACTTGTCATTCGGAAATTCGGGTTCCACCATGCGACTATTCCGTCGCGTGCCTTCCGACAGCTCTACCTCATCGGGGCAGCTGAGCGGTAATTCAGAATTTCAAACAAATGAAAACCGCCCACCGCCGACCTCCTTCTCGACCCCCGTTGAACCCAACAGCAAAGAGGCGCTGCTGGGCCGTCGGCTCTACAACAAGGCTCTTGAACCTTGCCTTGACGAGTTACATGCTCAGACTGCTTCCTCGGCCAAAAGAGAGGCCTTGGCACGCCTCTCGGATGCATTTGCGCTTCTGGACTCGGTTGACCCGGAAGGGTCCTATCACTTTCTCCGTGGCCTTGTATCCACGGTGGCTCAGGATGGAAAGCTGAGCAACGCGTTTTTGGGCACCCAACAACAACAGCAGCAGCAGCAGCAGCAGCAGCAGCAGGCCAAGACGCCGTCAGATGGTACTCCACAGGGCACCGTTGTGATCAAGAGCCGTCTCCCACCACCTGCCATGGGAGGCCTACAGAGTCCGAGCAAGCTTATCCTAAGCCAGGAAAATCCTCACTTGGCAAGCCATCGTCGTCGAAAGAGTGTGGCACCAGATACACCCTCGACTGGGGGAAGATCCCCAGAGAAGGAACAACGTGACCGCGAAAAGCTGGCACTCGAGGCCAAGTTCCCTGGCCGCCAGGTCGTCCCCGGAATGGAGCACTGTAAAGCATTATCAGATCTCCTGTACGCGCGGTGGACCGATGGGTTGCGTGCTCGTTGGGGCTCGGTTGCTGGAGCGTGAGCTTCGGCCCAGGATGTAAAATTAGTTTGTGTGGTTGAGCCATCCTTGAAAATCTTTGGGTAAAGGTTGGATGTGGTAGAGAGAAGGCTATTGAGATGAGTCGCCGGATGGTGGCTTGGATGGCTAGGTGCCCTTTTGGGGTGGTAATGCCCTGGGTATTGGAGGGTGAGGGGTCGAGGCAGTTTTGCATGGTCAGGTGGTGTCAACAACGATATTTACGAAGATCTGACGGCCTTGTTCATCTGGTTTTGCTGTGCAATTATACCATTGTTGCTCGACAGGCTTGGTCTGGGTCAGGTCTGCATTTTCACAGGAGTTGTTTGTACTATTTGGCTTTTTTGGCGACTGGATGGAACTTGATTGGGTTTTTCTTAGAATAGACAAAGAAGACATGGAACCCTATACTCTTACATTATTATACCGCGCCCCTTTCAAACATCCAGGGGAGTTTGTAAGCCCAATGACTGCAGCGTGTGCTTCTTCCCGAAGTGGCTCCACAGAACCTCGGCCACCCTAATCCACAACTACTCTGCATAAAACATCAACTGCGTCGATACTTCGTACCTTGCTGCCAATCATCTGGGCTCTATTTATTATGTCTGCTGCGAAGTAGATATTTCGGCGAGCACCACGATGCGGCTGTCATCTTCATTCATGTTCCTTCATTCCTGTGCCGATGGCTGGCTAAGAGACAGCTTAATTCGCCAATTCATAAAGTCATCTGTCATGATGCTGCCGTGTCCTACCTCCTCAACCTGAAACACTTCGATGTGTTGTGACCTGGGACGCCGGCGTATCCTCCAAACACCTTCATCGTTGATTGTTTGTCGAAGCCCTGGGAGAATTAGTATGCGATATGGAACTCGTTGGTATCTTCAACCGGCCTCGGGTATGATATTTACTTACAGTCCAAGAAGGCACTCGCAAAGTTGATGCAGACATTTCCGTCCCACCCGGCTCTTCCCCTCTTTTGAACGGTGGTTGGTATGTTGCCGGTCTCTAGCTCTTGTGTCTTCACAAGCATTCCATCCCGAGATCGGAAACCGACAATAATTTTAGCTAGTGAGAAATGTCAGGTAAGTACTCCCTTTTCAGGCAAACAATAGGCAACGGAATGTCCCAGGCATGGTTGCTCTGCTCTGAGATATCCAAGCTGGCCACAAAAGACCAATAGGGGGGCTAAAAGACGGTGGTTTGACATACGAACGCCCAGAAGGAACGACTGGATCCAGAATTTGAGGAGCTTCCGCTCGAAGTTGTCCATATCGCGGTCGGAACGGATCTCGGCCGAGGTCTTGAGTTCAACCCAGTTGATCGGCGCTCCTGGTGCGTCCGGTTTGGAATCCCATACTACAGCAAGGTAAGCACGCCGTCGGCCGTAGTATTTCTGAGAGCGAAAACTTACTTGCATCCACCTCACCGCCGAGGCAAACTGTTCTGTGGTAGATATCAGCCAATATTCTCCGTTTTGTGATATGCCTTTGTGTCTGAGGAGGAGCGACTGTCTCAGAACTCCCGAGGCAGGATGGGGGAAATCTCCTCTCAAGTTGAGCACTCACGACTTTCCGAGACCAGTTCGGACAACTGAGCAGTATTGTTCCTTATTGTTGACGATCTCGTTGTCACGGCCCTCGATATACTCTCGCGATGTGTCGCCCCAGGGGGCTGGCATAGTGGAGAGAGTTTCGAACTTATAACCTGATGGGAAAGCATTCAGCATGAGCTCTGATGCACGCAGAATCAAAGAGTGACAAGTACCCCAAAATGACATGACCTCTTGTGGTATTGGGCCTTTCCACGGTTGGCTGTCCTGCTCTCTTCTCGAGGCCTGCTTGTATTGATGATTTTCTTCGATGAAGCTTGTTGTTTCCGTGTCAGCAAGGGCGGACGGTCTAGCCGGGTACTTCGCTGCCATCCTGTGTGTTATGCTTACATGCAGTCCTTCAAGCCACGTTAGCTCAACAGATCAGGGAAGTAAGTTCAGACTAAAAGCGCACTCTGTATAGGGTAGCATTCATCTCAAATCTGTGTTGTACCGTTTAGTCGTGCTCGAATGACAGTTAAAACCACGTATTCGGGCCTCATACCCGTCACGGTCATCAAACGGCGTAGCCATGATCTTCTCGGTATGTCAGCATCAATGCATTTACTAGCTGTTCACAAGACACTGACCTTGGTTAGCATGCCCCGCCACGTGACGATATGGGCATCAATGGCCTTGCCGGTTTCTTTCTCGTGGCTGGCGATTGTCTCCAACAAGCTGTCGAGGTGTTCATCCGCACTATCGTCATGCTTCACAAAGGTCTCAAAACCTTTGGATAAGTCGGCCCCCAGTTGTGGAGGGTAGTACCACTTGAGGGATGAATCCCCAAGGCGGAACTTGTGGTTCTCATCGTAAGAGAAGCAAGCGAACTCCTTGGGGCGCTTGACAGGTTCGCTGTCGCCCGCGAAGCGCTCCACCGGTTGTATTGGAAACGTTGCTGTCATGGTGACATTCTTTGCGAACAGTTGGGGCTGCGAAGCGGGGTGGTTCGTGAAATTCCTAGTGAGTTGGTTCAGCCCTCCTCCAAGTTTTCCAGTTACGTATGAATGAATGAATAAAAGGAGGCTCATTGAATGAATGATGATCCACAACGGGGAAGCGCAATTGGATGGAGGAGCTTATTCAAGCCTCCCGTCAAAAGTGGGTCAATGCCCTGCAGGTCTGGGGGGATGCCCCACTGAGAAATACCCCTGCTGCAGCGTAAACGCATCGGCCACTCAACCCATCACGGTCTTCTGTTCTAAGCATTGGCGGCATCGCAACGAGACTCTCAGCCTCTTTCGACCCTACAGCCAATTGACCGTGTCGCGACTCGAAAACCCTGAAGCACATCTCTCATACTGGCGACTCCGGAATCGTATACTATCGCACGCTGAAAACACTGGAGATTGTAGCCATCGGATTCGGGACAATGAAGCATCATCCCTCCGCCCGGTAGTCTCCCCCCAAACAGCGAAACACAATGTCGAACCGGTACAATCAGTCGTACCGCAACGGCAGCTATGGTGGTCTCGGCCGTCCAGACGAGGACTATGATCCGTTTGGCGAGGGGTATGGCAGCGACCGCTTTTCGCCGCCACAACAATCGAACCCGCGGCCTCAACCCGCCATCCGAAATGCGCCGCCACCGCGGTCTGCCCAGCGTGGATACGAGTCAAATGCCGAGCGCCAGATCACCAAAGTGCTGGAGCTGATCAAGAAAGAATGGCCGGCAATGTGCGAGCAAGACTGCGTGCCGGTCCAGCTGGCACTGCAGCTGTTGGATAGCAGCTCCGTCGGCCGTGCCCACGACTACCGTAACTTCCAGAAGACGCACAAGTTCCTCCAGGACTCCCTCAAGAATATAGTCCACGATTACCACCAAGGCTTCAACAGCTCGATAGGCACCTTCCACAAGATCCAGGGTAGCATACAGGCATCGCAGAAGAAGGTGCGCTCGCTGAAGGACTCACTCGCTACGTCGAAGACAGCCCTATGCACGACGGACCCCGAGCTGAAGAAGCTTCACGCGACATCCCGGATGTATGACGATGTCCTGCAGACACTGAACGAACTCGATGATCTGCGGTCCGTGCCAGACCAGCTAGAAGCCAGGATCTCGGCGAAGCGTTTCTTGACAGCCGTCGAGGTACTGCAGAATGCCCTGCGCAAGTTGAGGAAACCCGAGCTGGATAATATAGGGGCCTTGAGCGACCTGCGGAGCTACCTAGCCAACCAGGAGACCGCCTTGATGGACATCCTGGTTGAGGAGTTGCATGATCATCTCTATCTCAAATCACCTTATTGCCAAGAGCGGTGGCAGAACCTTTCGAAACACCACAGTACTTCTGACGGCAATTTTGGCGATTCTCCTGCCGTGGCGCCATTTTACGCAGTCCTGGACTCTATTGACTGGGAACACTCGGCTGCTGAAGATCCCCAAAAGAACCCGGAGGCGGACACGTTTTCGTACGTCACACTCGTCGTTGAGGCCCTAAACAAACTGGGGAGACTGGAGGCGGCTGTGGATCTGCTTAAACAGCGTCTCCCTGTAGAATTGTTTGCGGTTGTCAATGAGACAATCAACGACGTTGATCAGAAGCACCCCAGCTCGTTACGAGGTGGTTCCTCTGGTACAAATGGACTTCACATGTACAGTTCCCGCGAGACCCGTTTGAGAGCAGATGTCATCTACGACCTGCTATGGACGCTTTACGGCAAGTTTGAGGCCATTGCGGAGGGTCATCGTGTATTCCATGAGTCCATCAAAGCTTTAATCCGACGCGAGGGGGCGGGCAATAACAGTGCTCTCCTCGGGAGTTTTAAGGAGCTTTGGAATCTTTACCAGAACGAAATTCGGTCTCTCCTGCACAACTATGTCACAACCGACGCAGACGTTTATCAATTTAGCTCGTCACCAAGGACAGGTGTGGGACTAGATGGAAAGCCAGACCTCGCGCGGGATCACCTTTTCAAGTTCGCCGAAGCCGATGCTAAGTCGGTGGAAATGGCAACAGAGTATGACGCTCTGGATAGCATCATCAGAGCATCGGTGCCGGGCTTGACGTCTGGCTCTCGCAAGGATAACAAAAAGGGATCGCTAATTGTGCCGCGGTCCGAGCCTGTGACTGCCCGGAAAAGTGCAGTGCCAAGTTATGGCAGCAGCCAGCAGAACAACGGGACATATAAGTCACTGGTGGAGCCCAGTGTCTTCAATATGAGCCTCCTTCTACCGCCAACCCTGGTTTTCCTTCAGCGTCTGAAAAATATAGTCCCGCCTGGGTCCGATCTAGCGACAAGCACACTCACTTCCTTCCTCGACAACTTCCTTGTCAATGTTTTCCAGCCCCAGCTGGACGAGACTCTCGGCAAGCTGAGCGATACTGTATTCGGGGAGGCAGATGCCTTCCAGCAGGATGCAGAATGGAGCCAGGTTGCGAGACGCCCCATTTTCAAGGGTACCACAGCATTTTTCACGGTCGTCACGGCCTTTTGCCGTATGCTTGGGACAATCCCTCACGATCAGGCCCTAAGCGCCCTCATTATAACTCAAATGATGAGGTATTACGACAGATGCTTCAGTTGGTATAAGGCTCTGGTAACAAAAACGCAAGAGGGTGCCGCCGTCCAGGCTCTACGAGCGTCAGCTGTGATGTCGCTTGAACCAAGCGAAATCCATGAGACTATGCAGAAGCTATGGAAGTCGGAGACTCTTGACATTTCACTTCTCGAAGAGGAGGCAAATCTCCTCATAGCGAGGACTAACGAACGGAAGCTTGACATTAGTGATATCATTCAAGATCGCGATACCATACAATCCCTCTGCCTGCTTTATACTAGCATGAAGTGGTTGTCGGTCAAGGTACTCGGGATGCGCCACATCACACGAAACGATACCGACTCGTCAAGGGCGAGCCTCCCGAAGCCGGAGAAAAAGCGCTGGACGCTGCTAAACGATCCAATTAAGGCTGGGTCGGAGGAGGGTCCCGTATATCTCCCCATGACCCAAGAAACCGTCCAGTAAGTCATGCAGTGCTCACCCAACAAGCATACCCTGCTCACACGTCGAATTGTAGGCAATTCGACAGTATACTCTCATCATATGAAGAACTTGCTGCCACTGCCCTTCGCACGCTGCACATGGAGGCTCGCTGCCGCATTGTGCAATCGTTACAGACGGCGCTCTCTGCCGAAACGGCCCCATATCTCCTCGACCAAGAGGTAAACGAACCAGACCCGCAGATCCTCTCCCTCAATGCCGAGATGGTGGTGTACGATGAGACCACAACACGCTTTTTGCGGGAGCGTGAAGTCGCGTTCGTGCGTACCGGTTTGGGCCTTCTGATCAACAGCTACCTGATCCGCAATGCACTCATGGTGGCACCCATGAACGCCCGCGGCTGCGGCCGTATGCAACTCAACATCCTAGTGCTGCAGCAGAACCTGAAGAACATTGAGGAGGGTGTTGACTTGGTGCGAGCGGCAAACTACTTTGAGCTGTTTGACCGCGGACCGGACGCCATCGTAGACAAGGCAAAGGAGGACGCCGCGGTGATGGACAGCGACGAGGCACAAGAGGGAGCGGCGAAGGATAACAATAAGTTTACCTATGACGAACTCAAGGCGCTCATGGAGCTCTGCTACAGCGAGCAACTTGCGGATCCGGAGAGGGGTGTTGCGTCTGCTGCGAAGAGGCAGATGGCGGATAAACTGCTCAACTTGAGCGAGTATATGTGGCAGTCATAGGAGGAGGTGTGTGTTGTGTATAATGAGACAAAAAAAAGCCGAAGAAGTTCTAGAAAGCATGGCGTTCTCCCTCGGATCGGGCTTATATGGGGTTAGAAGAGGTGTTGCGTCTGTGTTGGAGGCCGTTCCTGGTCTGGGAATGGGCTGTGGTAGAGAAACCATAAGGGGCGGTTCAATGTTATTGTTTCTGGCGTGTCGTTCATGAATCTGGACGTTGAATGACTCTCAAAACCACAGCCATGGTGAGGCCCTCTCACCGTGGCGGCTTCCGGTAATAACCTGGAGGCGCTCACACAATGCGCTCCCCATGCAGCCTCAGGTGACACAATATCGACAAACTCGTATCGGCGGGAATTATCCAGAGGGACAGTTTTGGTTATGCCCCCGCTTACCGGGGAATGCAGTTGTACGGACCCTGCATTCTAGTGTCATCTCACCACAGGAAGGATTATGGTGGTCAGCAGCTCCGGCCAGTCTTTCATAATAATCAGAGCGGCATCATTTACCGACAGTCCATTCTAGGTAGGTATGCAGACTCTCGCGGGGGTTAGAAAATGCGCAGGTAAAGGAACCATCAAGCGGGCGGTTACGCAAGTGTGGTGGCTTCATGGCGTTCATAGCGATCGAGTAGAACAAAGGGGCGAATTTTCGAGCGGGTGAGGGCGGCAACTCGGGAGCAAACCTCCGTCTTCAAACAATCGCACTGCGTTGGGAAACGGAACACACAGAGCAAAGCGTGTAAAGCAAGTTGCGGGATGGGGTGATCACTGGCGATCGAGTGGCTCAGAGACGGAAGCTGCGCACTGCGCGCCACAGGAGCAACCTCCTCTGCAACCAGGAAACTCAGCGGTCGGGCACGGAGCAAGCGCGAATCGTGGAAGGCTTGCGACGATCCCCGTGGTGGGCACGGAGCCGCCAGTGGGTGCCAGCGGCGGGTGGGTGCGGGGTGGTGACGGCAGGATACTTTCCCGCCACTGCGCTACAGCGGGCTGCGAGGAGGTGTTATCAATTGGAGATAGGTGTAGGCAGCACGGGAGGTACGGGCTGACATTGAGTAACTGAGAGACGGGATGGACGAGTTGAAGTAGGCAGAATGTTTGTCTCCGGCTTGTCAACCAAATTGAGTTTGCAGAAAGACCACTTGCATGTTTGTCATCTGTCTGCGAGGCAAGCGCCGGTTCAAGGTCAGGTCCCTGATGCGAAATCCCAAGTACCTTGGGTGTTAGGGACGTTATATTTTCTGGCAATAAGCTTTGCGGTGTTGGTCAGAACTTTACTTGGTAGCACGGCGATACTTACCAGATCAGATCTTGTGGGAGTCAAAGCTGAGCGCCACCATGCTAGGCTGCGTATTTGGAAACGGGAACAGAGATAAGGGGAATGAACAACGTCAGCAAGCAGTGAGATGCTGGAATCTAGGGGCTCAGCGTTGAAAGTAAGACTCCGGTTTCTTCGCAGCCTCCTGTGGTCTTGCATGCGGCTGTCTATTGGATAGGACGGCACCAAACTCGTGAGCGTCTTCGAGAAGACGCGTGACCATCTCCGGCCATCAGCATCCAATTGACTGGGCTTCATGAACACATTTGGAGAAAGGAGGTGGGTAATCCGGGCCCCCCATTGGGTTTTTAGTCAGGGGGGGAGCGAGATGGTTAATCCACACCGAAATCCACATGAAAGGTCTTCAAAAGGGGCAACCAGGAACGATGTGCTGGCAGGAGGAGAGTGACGTTGCTCCACGGGTGACCAAGGATATGGCCGTCGTAAAACCTGGCTAGGGACGAAATTGTGATGTAGAGAAGGACATTGTCTGTCGCTGTTTAATTGAGGGATGCGGGAGTATCGAGGCAACGATATGAAGTCATGCTGCCAGACCGTTTCGGATCTGTGGCCACGGTCTCCGTCGCAATAAGAATGTGTCGTGTCCAATGAAACACCACAACAAATATCAATGGCCAGTCTAGACCGCTGAGTAGACCCCAGGCGTCTGGTTATCTGGCACCCCGCCCCACGTCAACGCGTGCGATGTGGGAACGCCTCACCCCCTTCCATTAAAATGCTGTGGTAAGGCCTGCCAGCACTTTTACAGCGCTACATTGGCCAGTGCCCATCTCCTGGACCACGGCAGAAAGCCAACCTTAAGAAATTACCTGCCGAGTCCTCCACTTTAGTTCCCTTTCCAACTTCTTCATCGTCAATGCCATGTGTCGCTCGTTTTGTTATCTCTTTTAAGTGATTCCCGTGGTCGTTGTCTGGACGAGTCGGTCGCCGCAGTCTGCATCGGACGCATGACGTGAGAATCCGTCGCATCCACCGTCGCCTGTCACCCGTCGCTTGCCGCCTGTCAAAAGCTGTCGGGGCCGACGTTGGCTCCGTCCCTAGGCGTTCCGTGCAGTCTTTTCATCGCCGAAAGGAGTTCTAGTTCGGGCCCAGCACTAGGTACCACTACTTCGTGCGCCACTGCAGGACCCAGATTCCACACCCCAAACGTAAACAGGCACGGCCACCAATCAAGGGGTTGATCCAGAGTGAAAGCGAGGAAGCATTCTTCCATCATCGTCGCGTTTGTTTCCGCCTTGACGCAAATCATCGCACTCAACCGACCCTTCGAGCGAGCATTCGAGCCGTCATATTTCGAGACTCACCCACAGCTGTCTCAACCAGCGCCAATCGCCCAGCGCGCTTCGACTGGCCGCCTCTGAAATCCGGGCTCCCCTTTCTTCCTCCCGATCCGGACCGCCACAATTCCTCCGTGCTCTTGAATATTCAACACCTGACGTCCCGACGGGCGTCACGATTGATTTCTCAAGATGTCTTCGTCGTATGTCAAGCCCTGACTGCTCTATCTGTTCCTGGCTCGCCTGGTACCGCTTTGCACTCGTACTGACGATCGTGAACCTGCAGAATCGGATCCGCCTTCCGCTCGTTGTGGCACACAATGACCAGCTATGACAGACGTCAGTTTGCCCTCTTTCAAGGTTTCCTCCACCTCCCACTGACAAGACTGTGACAGATTCTACATACGATTCGCCTTACAGAACCGGACGCCATGTGCCTCTCGACCGCCACGGTGGCCTCACATCTATTGCAACTGCTTCGGAATCCCGCGCCGACGTCACTTCTACCTACCACGACGACAATAGGCGCTCATCCCTCGGCTTCGATGGCGCTTCAAACAGCACTCCACTGAGTCCTACCAGGCCTTATTCCCCGGGTATGCGATCTCTCGATCAAAGACAGTCCGGCGGCGCAAACGACGGCTTCGAAACGCAAAGTCCAGCCGGGGAAATACCCATGCAGTCTTTCCAAGACGGCCTCCCTCCGGCACCGCCTGCCAAGAGCTCTTGGGCAAAGATTGATAGTTGGGCTGAGGACAACTATCCTGAGCTTTTCGACCAGCTCTGCGAGGGCTGCACAGTCAACGACCTTAACGAGCTCGAGCACCAGCTTGATTGCTCTCTTCCTCAGGATGTCCGGGACTCTCTAGCAATCCACGATGGACAAGAAAGGGGCGGTAACCCCACTGGCATCATCTTTGGGTCGATGCTTCTTGATTGCGAGGAAATCGTTCAGGAATGGGATAACTGGCGTAAGGTCAACAGGGAGTTCCTGCACGAAGCTTCCATTGCAAGGCCTCCCCCGCCTTCAAAAGCTATGGGGGGAAGCAGCAGTAGCCAGGCCTCTTCATCGAAGCCTGCCGCCAGCCCCAGCCCAGGACCAAACTCCCGCAATCCGAACTGGCGACAGGACCTATTATCGCGCCAAGACTCTGTCCCCCCTGGCGCGATTCAAAGGGCATACGCGCATCCCGCTTGGATCCCTCTCGTCCGTGACTGGGGTGGCAACAACCTGGCGGTGGATCTGGCGCCCGGTCCTAAGGGTGTCTGGGGCCAGATCGTCCTATTTGGCCGGGATTACGATACCAAGTACGTGGTCGCTCGGTCATGGTCCTCTTTTCTAGCGATCGTCGCAGACGACCTCGGCAGCGGGAGGTGGTTTGTGGAAGAGGACAGTGGTGAGCTCAAACTGCGGGAGTTTAAGAAGACTCGTGTTGAACCGGGGTATTTCGACATTTTGAGATGGAGAATGGACCAGAAGTTCGGCCGTACGGCCAACAAGAGGAGGTCCAACGCTCCGGGAACCGCTTCACCCAGCGGATCCGCCTCTCCTTACACCAGTCCCACGGATCCGAATGAGGTTGCCCGAGGCCGATCGATGCAACGTATCAGCAACATCTCGCCAATGCCCAGCCCGATTCGGCCAGGGTACGGAAAGCCGAGTCCATTGGCTCGTGTGGCGGAGGCGGAGGAAGCACATGCGCCATTGGTGATCAACACTTCCAATCTTGTCAAACCTCCAAAGTTGGTCGAGGTTGATACCCCACGGCCGAGCGGGGAGGGGAACAAAGAAAATATCTCAGCTCCAAGGCTCGCGGCTTTGACCAACGGCGCGACGGCAGTATCCGAGGTCGCGCCAGAACCGCAGACAAACGGGCAGACAAATGGCCAGGCCAATGGCAAACTACCTGTCGTCATTGAAGACACGATGAAGACGATCGAGATCTGAAGATGCATGCAGCAAATGACGAGTGACGGACGACCCGGGACCTTGGGGCTAGACATGGAGATGGCGTTTCGGACAACTTCATACTCGAGCTATTAAAGCTCTTTCGCTTTCATAACACAGCATTCAGCATATTCTTCGCGGCGGCGTCATCCTCGGATATTTTACTCGTCACCCTAATGGATAGCTTACATGAGGGCTTCTCACTCTCCATTGTTAGAGAAGATGGTCTAGCATCCAACTATTTTTAATCAACAACGGCATTGGTGAGGCCATATTATATACTGTAACAATACGATCTGCCTGTTTACCATATGGGTTCCTTCGGTGCGGAAAGCTTCCCCCTGTGTCTTGATGCCTTTTTTCTCGGCTCGCGGGGTCTCTTTGATGGACAACCTGGGGGAAAGAATTCGGGTCTGTCGCATGGCAATTTGATATTCGGCATTTGAAAGCTCCGTGAGCGATGGCCGTCTGTTTTCGGCATTGTACCTTACATTCACTAGATGCTCTGTGCCATGTCTAACTGAGATTCCCTCGAGCAGCAGAGGATCAGAAGCCAAACATAAAAACACCGAGAAGCATTTGCCATTGAGAACGAAACTGTAATAGTAACACCTTGACTTACAAGTGATGCCGAGAGTCACGTGCGCCAGAGTGGGGTGCCAGCCTTGGCAATCCCAGCTCCCCGTTGGCGCGGTAGGCGGCGGCTGTAGAGTGGGTTCGTGCGCTTCCGACGTCGTCATCCCGATGACCATCATCAACCGCAACGCCAGCCTAGCTACCTACCGATTCTCATTATCCTACTTCTTCTCTTCTGGACAGCGAAACCATTCCGCAGACGACAACCCTCTGTTACTCTACCCGCTTGTCCACACGATAACCAGCCCGACCGACCGACGGACTACCCGTCCCATTTGACGGTCCGCGATTCACCGATTGATCAATCGCAGGCTCGTTTCGTCGACCGGGAGTCGCGGCAGGTTCTCATATCATCACATCGCCCGGAACAGAAAGGCCCGCAATGGAGGAGGAGCGTCTGTGGAAGTTCAAGAAGCCGGAATGGCTCAACAGTGCGTGGGCGCGCAACGCGGGGGTCTACGGCGCCGGCGGCTTGGTATGTGCGATGCGGGCTACTGTCGCCCATCATCCGGGATTCCGGGACTCTATGTCTCGCTCATCTATTCGATGGCGATGGACGATTGCTGCTTTGGGACTGCCTTCTTCTGAGATGCGATGCTGACTGTGGTGTGTGCGTGGCAGTTCTCGGCTGCGTTCTATGTCCTTCTCGATAGCGCCGTCTGGTCAAAGTCGGCAGCCAACTCAAGCAGTGTTCATATCACTTTTGTCGACTGGCTGCCTTTTATCTTCAGCACCCTCGGCATGCTCATCATCAACAGCGTGGAGAAGGCACGTCTGTCGTCGGACAGCTTTAGCTACTCTGGGTCTGGCGTCGCCTGGAAGGCTCGCGTAGTGCTCTTCCTTGGCTTCGCGGCTTTGGCTGGTGGTATGGCTGGTGGCGTGACGGTATTTGTGCTCAAGTTTGTGGTGCCAAACGTGGCGTGGCCCGCGATGAATATGGGCGTTGAGAATGTGGTTGCGAATGCACTGGTGGGGTTGAGGTGAGTTGAACCCTGTGGTTTTGCGCAGTTTTCTGGGCGTCGTGTGCTGATACTATTTCTAGCACGGTTGTGCTGTGGGTGAGCCAGAACATCGAGGATGAGTACGCCTACAATCTCGCCCTATGATGAAACCCCGCCACAGGGGTTGGTGGTTACTACCTATGGGCGTTAATATGTCACCAGCGACGAGGGAGCGATGAGCCGTTTAATGGGCTAGCTACCGTCCAACGGCGTACGCTCGACTTGTCAACACGACAGGAAGGGCGGCGGAGTCAGGGGTTGTCGATGGATCCTTGCTTTTCTTTTATGCCAAACTGATTTTGGGCATGTCGCATTTTTGGGCGGAACGGAGCGTGTCAATGACCTTGGAAAGGGCATTCTGTATCATATCTGATGAGTGGTCCAGAACTGAGTTTGAACGGTAGCGGCAATCTCGTGTGACTTGGCCTCGTCGTCCATTGTATCCATGGTGGGTTCGTGTCCAAACCATTCTTCTAGACGTTCCATCAAGGTTATGATCTCCGGAGTCTGATCCGCGGGCAGAACGTAGCAGGATTACGTAGCAGTTTGCAATGCCTATACGCGTTTGAGGTCAAGACTCGACATCAACTATTCGACGAGCTGGCATGAAACATGTCGTCGTTATCATCGCCCTTATCAATGTTACGAATCTAAGATGAGATCTCGCGTCTACGTTGGATTTACTACCCTTCGGGTAACTACTGCACTTGTACACCCGAGGCCAGAGAAGCGAATCAATCCTAGCGAAGCAAGGCCAGCATTGTGATGTCTTTGACCAGCACAGTTGGTACGAACCAAGGTAGCGACACGTTAGGGCTCCCACGTACCTGAAGAGATATGGGTTCAATGAATACCTCGTTGTAAATGGACCTTACCTACCTACCTTACATGAGATGATAACGGCTGAAGGTCTCATAATCTAAACGACCTCGGGTACCTTATGGCACACCGGATATTCAAAATCCTTTTAAACTACCAGTCACACGACCGTACCCATAAAGTATAACCTAGGTAAAATATAACTGACTTCCCTCCTCTCCTTCATCCTAAGGGCAAGTAGTCAGTTGACTCAAGTGATCGGCTTGCCATTATCGCACGCGTCCTATCTGGACCCATAAATACAAAGCCATGGCTTGACCCTTGGGACAAAGTTATACTTCCCTGGATTCGCCGTGAGACATGGGCAGTTGTGCTACGGGAGAGAATGCCCACACGCACGTTGGAACTTCAAGTTCGCCTGATAGAGATCTCAGGGGCAAGAAACCCCGCCCCAACAAAGCAACCAATATTTTGGCTTCAAACTTGTGGTTTACGAAAACGACTGACTGCGCTGGGGCGGGTAGGGCAACAAAAAAGCAAAATTTAAAAAAGGAATGGGGACATACAACACCAAGGATTCGCTGGTCATCACCGACCCAACTACTAGTTTGGCCCTTACTGGTTTATCGATGGGAGAGCGGACGGGATCCCGAGGCCTCCAATGGGTATGGTCGTATGTGAATACTCTCTGCCGCTGTTGCGCTCCATCCGACCGTCTGAGGGGGTCGCCAGGGAAGGTAATCCTCTCGAGGGCGGACCTACTTGAGGGATCGGGGATGCTGTCAAGCCCATGCCTGACCAGAGGCCCAAGTGACCATCAAGTCATGCAGTATGAGCCAGTCATGGCATCAGCTTCGCTCCTAAGGGGGTTCTGATGTCAACTCATTGGGAGGTATACAAGCCACTTGGGTGGAGAGATATTTCCGTTCCATGATTCTGTGTAGAATTCCAATGTCACATTGGTCTTCTCAGCCATATTCGCGGAGTAGCCGAGAAGGCACTGTAGTTCAAGCCTTTCTCTCGTCGGCCGATAACACAGATCGGAGACATCCGGGTGGTTGCTTACGATTTGGCGCGATCCACGCTCAGCTGAGATCAAACTGCGCCGAAAATTCTCGGCCATTGGGAGAAACGGGTAATGGATATCGGGGCTGGCTGAAACTCACCACGCCGGCCATGTCCCAATCAAATATCCGCGTCAGGTTGATGCCGAAGAGGAAGACGACCAGCAGCTTTACGGGGTTTATCTGCTTACGTCGTACAACTACAACGGCACTCATGTGTCACATGAAACTGAGAACAGGCGGTTGGGAATGAACCGGGAGGTTGTTTTGTACGTCACGGGTTAGATATGATCCGTGGCCGGGAAAGGCGGTACTTCGCTGGTCAAGGAGAAGTCCGCGAGCTCGAGGACCAATCCGCGAGTATTGCGTTTCACCTGCAGGAAACGTCCCTTTTTACTTCTCCGGGCGAAGTGAGGCTGGAGCGCCAAAACAGTCCCCATCCAGAGGTCGGGCAGGTAGACCATGTTGCACAATGCAAGAGGCTTACAGGGTGAAGTAGCAGAAATAGACAGCATGGCAAGCTTGTTAGATGAAGCGGTGGTGCCCAAGTCTGTGATATGGCTAGATCTGCGTGTGGTCGTAGGGCACCACCCTGCTTGTATCGTGAAGGAGGCCAAGAATGTTTAGATGCTAGATGTAGTGCTCCAGCGAAGTTGACTTTGGCCCGCATATGCGCGCATGCCAGTCAGCCTGTCTCGGGCTTTCAAGCAGGACAGGTGGACCATGAGTAGAACCTGGTCTTGAGCTGGCGTCACTCAAGGGAGGCGGGTGGCCTGCAAGTCGACGAAAAGGGGCATGTCTGCCAAGGGCACTTGCTCCTGACTGGACAACATGGTGCACATCCATCTGCATGCAGGTCTTAGGGAATCCACAGAGATGTGGCCAAATAAGAGATGATCAACTTTGTCCGCGTCCAAAACCGTCGTTCGACTGCAACCGTTGCGCTGGATAGATAAGGGAGCGGAAGGGAAGTGCCGTCAAGAGCTTCTACGGCAACGATGACGATGCTGATCAACCTACGCAATAGGGGGGCGGTGGGTCGCACTACCGGTTTTGGCTGGAATAAAGCACCACTCAGTCATGTTCATGTTTACCCTGTACTGCAGAGGATCCCGCTGACTGGGATGGGAGATGGAGCAGCGATGGGGGGAGGGGAGCTACCCCGCGGTCCAAAGGAGAGAAAACAGCTCGCTCCGTGCGGATCGTCGTT
>Ga0247780_1000126_pt1 | contig 72858 bp, 86 predicted proteins | sample UWRJL079202R5_FD_179927 | JGI IMG/M metagenome (GOLD analysis project Ga0247780, IMG submission 179927) | Plant litter microbial communities from Arlington Agricultural Research Station in Wisconsin, United States - UWRJ-L079-202R-5 | ecosystem: Environmental > Terrestrial > Plant litter >...
TACTTTTATCGTTCGGTTTTAAAGATTAGGTAGTGTGGAAAGAAGAAACGCGACGTGAAAAGACGCGTCTGCATTTGCGGGGTAAGCTCCAGACTTTTGTCCCCCACTGTAGTCCATTCTGAATGGAAGCCACATGTCGGTAAGGTCTTTTGCTTTTGAAGCCTTCCCTAACCTGGCCGCTCACCCTTCCCATTTCGGATGTGGCTGCTTACCTACATATGTATTATTAGTGGCACATGCCAGTGCAGGCAAGTGTCACTCTTGCTTGTCCTCTTGCACCTTCCCACACGCGAAATCTCTCCAGCCAGGTTTTTGCAAAACACGCTCCACCATGCGTCTCGGTTCCCTCGCCTTCGTCACGTTCAGTGCGGCCACCATAGCGTCTTCATCTGCCAGTGGGGATGCTGCTCCCCCCAAATGCCGTTCTGTGGAACTGAACGTTTCGGCGGCCGCTGACAACATCCGCTTCACAAACCCGCTGGACCAGAACAACGCCACGGCAATCAGAGAGTGGTTTTTCTCTGCGGTCACAGACCCGACCGGTTCCTGGATGAACGGCACAGAGCACGTATCTGGGGTCTACACCGTCGTCGCGACGTACTGCGAGCCGCGGGGCAGGCACTATCGTCGCAAGCACCGCATGCTCCAGGTCTTGGTGCACGGCATGACGTATAACAAGGAGATGTGGGCGGGACTCGGATTTTCTGAAGCCTATAACTGGCACGCTTATGCGACGAGGGCTGGCTACCACACCATCGCCGTCAACCGCCTTGGTCGCGGACCACTCACCCACTTCCCCGATCCCATCCGGGAGAACCAAAGCGCGTTGCAAGACACACTCACGCAGGAACTCCTCATGCAGCTGCGACGAGGAGGGATTGCTGGTCTCCGTCTTCCGAGCTTTGACAAGATCGTCTATGTCGGCCATTCCTTCGGCTCGGCCTTGGGAAACCACGTTGCAAGGGACAACCCCCGCGCCGCTGACGCCTATGTGCTTACAGGGTACTCGTCTACGGTCGCGCTACCAATCAATCTGCAGCTAGATTTTGCCTCGGCCGCAATCGTCAACCCAGCGCGTTTCCCAGGGCTTCCGCTGGGCTATTGGGCGGGCAAGAACGTGCCGGTGCGGACATCTTACTTCTACGCTGGGAACTTCGATCCGGCGCTTCCGCAGATTGACTTTGACACTCACGACACGTTCGCAGTTGGTGAGGGGCTGTCTCCAGGCTTTGAGACGCGCGTGACGGCCTTTACGGGGCCGGTTTTGGTGGTGACGGGGGATCTGGACATTCTGTTCTGCCCTGAAGGTGCGGCGGCATGCCCAGAGACATTGGAAAGAACTAGGGGCTTGTTTCCGTTGGCCAATTTCTCAATCATGATGCCCAGAGATGTGGGTCATAGCTTAACTCTTCACCGTTCAGCGCCGGAGGTGATTAATGAGGTCCATGGGTGGCTGGGCAACTTCTTTTAGATACCATGTGCTGAAATCCAGGATGAGACTCCTCAAGCTGAGCACCCATGGACGCCCATAGATCGTCCACTTCAATGACGGCGTCTTGTTGTCGCAGGCGCCGATATGATACGTTGCGGAAGCTTTCGCTTTCGGTGGGTGTCAAGTGGACCTGCGAACTACTAGTGAGTGAATCATGATGCTGGGTAACTCAAGGAGCGTTACATAGAACTCGACGCAGAAGGTGTAGATAAAAAGGCAAAGCCAGAGAACTGTGGCGAGAGGGATGGTGACGCCGGACTCTCCTAACAGGGCTCTTGTCGTAGTAGTACTAGTACCAGTTGAAGTTCTATACGATTGCTCTGCAGAAGGTGCTGTTATAGCGGAGGAGCTAGAACCGGGAAAGTTTGAAGCCAAGCATGGCGCCATCGAATCTGAAAAAGTGGACGAAGTTATTGCCTTCGGTGATTCCATCGGGATGTAGACTTTTGCCCATTGCTCTAACGAAAATGTTCATCGGAGGGCGGTCTCGATCGGTCGTTGTCATCTTTGGGGTTGTAGCGCATGCGCGCGTAGACGTTATTGTTGTCGAGGTTCGACGCGTCCCGGCAGTCGGAGGACGGTGACAAAAAATTGTGCGGGAGGCCTTGAACGATGGTGCCATCGGCCGAAATGACAGGGACATTGTATGACGCCGAGCCAAAAAACGCCCAAAGATAGAAAAGGGGGATGACCTCAAATAATCGACGAGCAGGTCATCACGGGACAGTTAGCCGTCCTTGAGAATCTCTTCAAATAGAGCGCCCTAGAATCTGCTTTTCCTTCTTTTGCACGACCGCAGCAGCAACAGACGGCAGCTTCAACACACACAATCCTACCTGACCTTTTGCACTCGCTCATCATGCACCTTCAGAGCTTTCTTCTCAGCCTCCTGTGGTGATGACGTCCGAATACCTCCCGACTCATCGTGGAGAGGAAGCGGAGCAAAACACCGACAAGGTCATTTCGTCCATAGCGTCGAATGGCCAGAAGTGCCGAAAGGATGAAACTGAACGCACGTGGGGTCTCTTCCCTGGTCGCTAGTCGAAAGGAGCGGAAGGCTGGATCCAGAATGCTGAGAATCTGCACATCTTCGAACCGAGGCATGCGCTGGACGATGGTGGGGAATCGTCCCCAGGCCTCGACCAGTATGATCCCTCCGTGACTTCCAAGGTGGCTACGGCATCCGCCGTCTGACCCTATCGTCCACACACCATTCGAAAACGATGAGTCGATGTAGGTCTTCAAGTGGAACAGGAGGGTCTCGGTGTTGTGCAATGGTCCGATGAACAACAAATTCACGGGTGAAGGTAGTGGGGTTGCTCTCAGTGCGGTGGTGTTGGCAGGAAGCAAAAGTTGCGCAAGTCTTTTTGCTCCGTCGGATGTACTGCTTCAATCTCCGCAGTTGAGTACGAAGCGGTCCGTTCGTCACGGCCGCAGCGCTGAGAACTCAGGACAGAGCAGACTTCATCGTCAGCGAAATTCTTCATCCAAGCCGGGCCCCACGCATCGATCTTCTTGCGGTACATATTGAAGCTAATTAACTGGTAGTTAAGTGTGTGATCCCAAGAGATTAAGGTAATGCGGAAAACTTATATCGCGTAAAACTGGTGGTTGTTCTCCATCACGACCATGACCTCCCTGAGTTTCTTCCCTTCTTTCATGTAGAGTTGCTCAATTGTCGGCTTGACCCCGTTCCCAATCGGTGGGCTCAGCCCACTTCTTCCCATCTTCAGTTGGAGCTATCAGGGCGTTGGCTTGAAGAAGGAAACGAAAATGTCTCGTTCAACCTTGACCGTCAGACAGACTAGCAGCGCGAAAATGTAGGGAATGAATGGGAGGGATGAGCGAGGACGGATCTTGATGGGGCTGTGAGAAACAAAGGCCACTGATGGCAGGCGCGGGCGGGATGTTTAAACGCATGTGTGACCCCCGTGCCCGGTACGGCGGTGTCACACAGGCAACGCCAAGAAGGGATGCAGCTGCAATGCACGGCGACTTTACCACCCTCCATCAAGAACGGGCTCCTATTGGGTGCCTTCTATGAGTGGCCCACACGAGTGGCCGTGCCAGGGCAAGCTGCAAGCCCGAAAAGTTGCATGGAGACCTAACAGATAATAAACAGCAAAACAGGCAACCCAAACTCTCGGAAGATCCCGCTCATCAATTCCTCCTCCCTTCCGTCCCTCTTCATGATCCATCTACTCCTTCCCCGGCGCCTTCCCCCCCAACTCCGCGATCTTCGCGTGATACTTCACCGTCCCCGCGGAATCAACCCACTCCAACACCCTCTCGATAGCCGTCCCGTCCTCATTGAACTTCAAAAACCATGCAAACTCAAACCGGAACTCCCCCCCATCGCTAAACTCATTTGTATACACCGTCGTCGCGGCCGCCGTCCTCGCCTCGACATCGATGACTACATTCGCGACCTCATCGAGGCTCTTGCCCCACGCGACGGCCAGCTCGCCAGCGTAGGACTCCTCGTAGGTCTTGTTGTCGAGGGCGAGGTCAGCGGGAGCGCCGATGGCGTTGAGGAAGGTGAGGGGGGCGATGGTGCGGAGGCAGTCGGGGGTTAGGACGGTGGAGAGTTTGGTTGCGTCTTTGGCGCCGTCGATGTAGCCGGCAAAGAAGATGTTGAGAGTTTTGGTGATGGTTTCGCGGAGGTTGGACATTTTTTTGATGTGGTGGTGGCTGAGACTAGGTGATATGAAGGGAATGGGAACTTTTGTGTTGTATCTACAATTGTGACTTCAGTCTGGAAGGGAAGCAGAATTTATATTCACGGCCAAGGTATGGCATGTGAAGAATCCCCCGCCCGGATCCTTCGAAGCTGACATGCATTGGTGTACTACTGTGTGATGACCAATCAACAGGGCAATCCTGCGGCGTATTCACAGCGTTTCCGTAATTCAAGGCTTTGGAGAGTGAGTAGGGCCAATCAAGATAAAGTGTTGGAACTATTGTGGGTGTCAGACTTGGTGGTATTTGTCAGGACTCAGTTGGGCGTGACGATATGTCACCTTCGTTCACCCGGTCAACAGACCTGTTCTATGTTACACAAAAGTTGCCCTTAGCAATTTCCATGTCCGTTTGTATGCGGAAGTCCTGGCGATCAGAAAACAGGCACCTTCCGCGCGCTAACCAGCATGGCGAACCTTGCCCTGTCCTGCAAAGGCCAAGGCCGCCTGTAAGACGCTCTCGATCTAGAGGGAAACGAGATCGAGGCGCTGGCAACCCCGATAGTGGGTAGTTGCTCCTTGCCGCTTTACTTTGGACGGCTCCGAGTCGCTAGGCCACGATTTGGTTTTGGAAAACAGAAGGCCTCTTGGATTTTGGCACATGGGAAATTTCGGGGAACTACCTAAGATCTTTGCACAGGACATCTTTTATCTGGATTGCGACCGGTTGGAAGGTGGGTTATGGTATATCAGGAGCGGAATTTAGGGGGAGGGCGAGGAACCTGAACGACATTTCGCGGACGATTTTGTTGAAAGTAACGGTTGACACACGCTATAATTTTTGTCTGGCTAAATTGCGCTCCAGAGGGCGTTGTGTCGCCCTCGGGACAGTTTATTTAGTGTCAACTCCTTCCTCTAACGAAACGGACTAGGTAGGGATAGATGAAACCGCCACGTTCTTCTGCCGTCGTCTCATTTCAGCTTCGTTCCATTTCAGCTTCGATTTGAGCTACAGGGAGCTGGTGTGGTAAGGCGGCGTAATTTCCCCCCGCAAACCTCGGCAGACCCGCCCCTGGACACTGCTGTTTCCAAACATAGCCCCCTATCTTAATCTAACGGTTGATGCAACCATATGAGCAGAAGCGATAAATGAAGATCACCCCGCATTTTCAGTCGAACCTCAATATCCTTCAAGTTTTCTCCTTGTTTTAGAACTGAGTTGTGTCCAACTCCCAGTGGCAGGCTGCCAGCACGGATTTCGCATCATGGACGGGCACCATCCAACACAACAATCGAAAGATTGGAACTCCCCATACATTGCGCAAAGCTATGTCCAGGACTACCCGCTGGTGGGGCCGGGGGGAAACAATCTTTATCCTCCTGGTAAGAAAAACTCCCACTCCAAGCCTGAATACGACCCATTTCTGAGACTCCCGCAGCGGCACACCAGGAACCGAATTCGATAAATCCCTTCACGTCTTCTAGTGTACCGCAAAATGTGCCTCCTCCTGTCGTGTATCAAAACCTGGCGAACGCGGCAAAGCGAAGACGCACCTTCTGGTCCTGGACATGGGAACTGTTGTCATTGCTCCTGTGCATCGGTCTAATAGCCGCGATTTTCGTCGTTCTGGCAGCTTACAATGGGCAACGGGTTCCGGACTGGGGTCTATCTATCAACCTCAGCACTTTGGTGGCGCTCTTGGCGACGATACTCAGGGCCTCATTGGTTATGATCGCCGCACAGGTCATCTCCCAGGCCAAATGGTCGTGGTTTTCGTCTAACGGACAAGTGCATCCTCTCAGCCAGCTGCAGGTCTTTGACGCGGCGAGTCGTGGTGCTGTCGGCGCAGCGAGTCTCATACCGACGGTTTTGGTTCGGAGCCCAGTCGCGTTGATCGCCGCCGTCATCACCATCGTCTCGTTTGCGACCGGTCCATTCGTCCAACAAGCAATCAAAACAGTCGGCTGCGATGAAATCGTCCCCGGAGAGCGGGCGTCTGTGCCCATCGCACACTACGCCCCTGGATCCAGTGGCTACTTCACGCTCGGAGCTGGTAGATTGGAGTTGACCAACGACATGAAAGGAGCTCTCATTGCCGGACTCAGCAACCCCCTGACCGTCGATACGAATATCGCTGCCTCGTGCAAAACCGGAAATTGCACCTTCGCCGATTACGCGAGCATCGGGTTGTGCAGCTATTGCAAAGACATCACGTCCCTTGTCACAGGTCCTCACGAGTTGAACGGGACACGCTTCGGCGAGTTCCGTCTTCCCAACGGCGCTGGCGTCAGCCCTGAGACCAACAAGGCGATTCTAACCGTCGACGCGACAACGAACATGTCTTGGATCCCCGACTTCCCCAGCGACTACGCATGGGCAATTCATAACTTCACCGTCCTGGTCGGAAAGGATAAACCCAGCGGAGATCGTTGCAAGGACACCCGAAACGGAAATATCCCCAACTGCGACTACACGGCTTCCGCCTGCGCACTGTACCCCTGCATGCGCATCTACTCCGCAAATGTTTCGGCAGGCGCCTTCTCCGAAGACCCCGTCTCTTCCGTTCCCGTCGTGCCGGACCTCCGTTCCAACAACGGCACGTCAGCACCAAATCCCTACCGGGGATTCGAAACCGGCCGCGAGATGGTTGCCATCGAGACGCCCTGTCGCCTCAACAACGGACAGATCTACACAGCATCTAACATCTCTTTGGCCCCCGACGCCGTTCCCGTCATTCACTATCCTCCCCCCTCTTTCACTAGAGTCGAGACCGCCGCCCCTATCTCCTGCCAGCACCGCTTCTACGAAGGATATGCCATTGCATTACGCATCTTCTTCTTCGAGCAGCTTCTCAACGGGGGGTGCGTCTACGACTTTGGTAAAACAGCCGGAGTCCCCATCTGCAACGACACATTCTGGCTGGAGGCCTTCTTCCACAACTGGACTGCCACCCCTAAGAAGATCGCCTCTGCCGTGGAAACGCTGGCTCTTGCCGGGACGAATAAGTTACGCGTGACAGGGAAGACGGCAAGCGTGGATAATAACGCGATTTCCGAGTCGGGGACGTTTGGTGACAAGACGGAAGGTGATGTTTGGACAACGATGGTCTGCACCGAGGTGGACTGGCGCTGGTTGTTGCTTCCAGCCGTACTGGTGGGGCTGACGGTTGTAGCGCTGGTCATGGCGATTATCAACAGTTGGCACGGCCCGGTTTGGAAGGCTTCGATTCTGCCGATGGTGTTTTATGGAGGAGGGTTTGTTACGAGGGATGGTGAACCTGTCAGGAGCCAAGGAGAAAGCACCGTGATGACGGCAGAGGAGATGGAGAAACTGGCAGGCAAGGTGGATGTCAGATTGGACGTGAACGGGGCTTCCCAGGCGGAGAAGATCACTGGTCTACAACCGGGGAGGAATGAGAATGTGGAGGTTGATTCTCTTCTCATGCGAGAGGCGGATCGGTCACCGGGGATAAGAACTTAAGATTTTTTCACTAGTAATAGAGATAACCTAGATACGGGAAAAATCTTAGTATAAGGGGTCAGCTGCACTACCGCCTAACAGAACAAGTACGTGCTGCGGTGCCGCCAACCAGTGCTTGTGCATCGACTGCTGGTTTAACAAGACGGACGCACATATCGCAACGCTGTCTCTGAGGACTTCCGCAACCATCTCATTTTCCCAGGCACCCTCTTCTCTAAGCTGCGAACCGAAAGAGATGTCGCTGACGGCAGGAACTGTTCCTACTCCTGACCATGTGCAAGCGCTCGAGCGAGAGCCGCAGCTGAGCACCCGCTCACCAACATTATGCACGGAATTGTTGAAAGCGATGGTCGAGGGCTGCATATGGCTTGCCGCTGGGGAAACCATCTCATCCATCTCAAACCTCACCAGCTACGACTAGTCCGGGCTACCCCATGTTACCGTAACGACGCAAGAGAGCGACAAATTCGTGGTATAGTTCTAGGCCCTTGATAGACGTGCACCACCCAGTTTTATTCCGCGCGCACCATCCTAAGGTTTCCTATTATCCTGTCCGGAGGACAATGTGTTGTAAGGGTGGTCCAAAAAAAAAGAGAATGTCTATTTGCACTATGACTCCGGTCTATTTGCACTATGACCCCGCACCACGCCATACATAACCCTAACCCCCGCCCGCGTTCAAATGCCCAGTCGCATCCACGGATCCGCAGTTGCAAATGCGTCCGCGATTTAATTGAACACTCGCAATTGATCGATCGAACAGGGCCAAAATCACTCGATTCTGCAATAAAATTACAATTGACTACTAACTATTACTCGCTGACTAAGCAGCTCTTACGTCACCTGACCGGCTGGAACGCGTGGTTCGGCCACTACCTTACGTGTTCTTCGTGATGCCTGCAGTTGACGATGCCTTACTGGATCCAGAGGCCTTTCTCGCTCTGCCTCTCGTTCCACCTCTGGCCTTGCCACTATTCACAGGCGTGGCAACGGCTTGGCCACCCCCTACGGCCGTGGTTTGGCTACCCTCTAGAGTAACCCCCTCCTACTGGGAGGCCTTACGCTGTATAGAAGGCCGTACGCCTCCACGAGCACCACCACGAGCACGTCCCTTACGGTTGCTTCCTCGGCCTCTGGTTGGCTGGCTAGCGGGTTCGGGGTCCTCGAAGATAGCATCGTTATTGACATCGACCTTGGGGTCGGCTTGTATCGCGCCATCGCGCGGCGGGCTGTTTTCGGCCATCTGAACGCTCAATTAGCCCGGGAAATCGTGCGCCGAACGATTACTTACCCTTGCGCGCAGATAACTGCAGTGCGCGCGACCGTGGAATGGCGATGTCTGGTTGTGGTGGGGGAGCAGAGTGGTGGTAGAATAGAATAAATTTCATGGCACAATACAAACGGGCATTTGAGCGCGGGCGGGGGTTAGGGTTATGTGTGGCGTGGTGCGGGGTCATAGTGCAAATAGACCGGAGTCATAGTGCAAATAGACATTCTCAATAAATATTGTACATCGTCGATGGGCGCGCAGTGAAGCCCGCCTGGGCGATTGAAAAGTAGGCATTCGGAACCTTCCTGGGCGGATACACGCAAATGATTGCCGTACCACCAGGGCAGTCTCCGTCGATTGAGCACACGCTTAAGGGGGAGCGGACTTCCAGCAGACCTGGCGACTCGCCACTCGGAGGCACCGCCGAAGTGACCCACGTCGAAAGATGGCCCCCACTGTGCTGCTCGAAGTTTCCATTGGTAATCGGCTGGGTGATGGTGAGGGTATGGGCCGCTGATGCTTGCTATGATAGAGACACAATGGCAATATATATGGATGTGCAGCCCGCTCAGGGGGGGTCCAGTTCTGACAATAGGTGGTGCATCTCGCTTAGCACGCCGTCATACATCATCAGGGCGATGCGGGAACCTCGTCCACCACCGTGGTGTTAAACTTTGAGATGTCGGCTGACGGGATGGCTGCTTAGCTGCGCAGCGCATCGTCGGCCTGAGTTTAACCCCGCTCTGGCATGAGGCGTGTGTCGTTCTGTTGAGAGTAATCATCCCGAAACCGTCTCTTTAGATAGGTTAGCATGTGACGCATTGAGTGAGAGTGGATCCTCGTTGAGCGGATCCGGCTTCAGAGTGGCTTCTCTTCCATTTCTTGAAGAGCAGTCTTTCTCTAAGTCGATCTCTCGACGACACTTCGAAACCTCACCAAGATAACTGAGAATGATTTCCCTTGCAACTTCAAGCGGACTATGCTCTACCCGTCGAAGATTTGTAGGCAAAGGATTTCCTTGGTATGATCTCCTGAGACCTCGGCCATTTGCGTGTATTGTTCTGTCCCTTGCTAATAATGAGGGATATATAGGACATTGTCGACACAACGAAATGAAGCCCGGAACCTTGGCTGCCGGTCGTCCATTGAAGAGTCTTGTAGGTCCTTCGTTATATCATTATTCGCCGCAGAAGCATGCCAGACTGACCAAGTACACTACAGGGAAAACGACGATGCAAGCTGTGTATGGAGGCGGGCCACTGAGATTGTAACTACTAGGAAAAGTTACCGGAGGGGTGCTTGAGGTGTGTGGGGCCTTTGTGTGGCCGTCCGGGTCGGAGAGGCCCCAGCTGACGAGCCACAGCAGGCATGAGGGCATCTGGCTCCTCCACAGCCCTGCCAGGTATCGGTCTCCTGTCAGCCGCTCCACGCGGTCGGCGATACCAAAGACGGCCACCAGCTTCTCGTCACCCTTAGTAAGCCCGCACTTGGTGTACTGCGCGATCAGCCGCATCCAGTCCCGCCCTACCTGCGCCCTTCGTCCCGGCGTCATACCCATTGTCAGTATCTCGGCCGTCGTGGTTCGGATGTCGGTGTAATCCGGCATCTGTCCGGCAGGGCAGGGCGCGGCGTCTGCCGGGTGGTCCAAAATGCGGGTCGAGATGGACTCGCTGCACACGTCTTGCAGACAGTGCCAGACGATCTCGGACTTGGCGAAGTGGATTGTGCGGGGCGAGAGTAGCCGCTCCTGCAGGACCCAGCCCCTGCGGTGAAGTGGCTCCTCACCGAGGCGAGACCACCGGTTGTCATCCTCCCAAGTGTACCATCCCTCGCCCAGCGTGCCACCACCTGGCGTGTACACGGTAAACGGCTGGACCACGTCCGGGTCGCGGTCGAAGAACAACCCGCCCCTCGAATCGGACGACGACGCCGCGGCAATATTGACAAGCGCATGGCCGTACACCTTCGCCATAGCTGCAGACTCCACCTCCCAGTCCGCGGCCGAGTCCTGGACAATGCAGAGGGAGTCGATCCATATGTAGGGGATGCCCAGGAAGCGCACGACGCCGATGGCTTGGCGAAACGTGGTCGGGAGCGTCGTGAGGAGGACGCCGCGTTCGAAGTCGGCCTGGTTGGCGGTCAGGAGCCGGCAAATAGGCGCTTGCCCCCAGCAGTGACTCAGCGTTGCATACTTGCCCGTCACATTGCGGCCGTTGACGAGCCGAATGGCCGCCGCTGCTGACCCGCCTTCGGCTTGCGGAACCGAGAGCATACGAGTTAGGAGGAAGCCGCTGTCGGCCGCGGCGCACAGGGTGTGGTTTGCGATGCAGCTGCGGAGCTTGGCTTTGATAAAGCTGTAGCTAGCAGCGGAGCGCGTGCTTGTTCCTATGCGCGGCTGCCTGAGCCACTCGAGCGGCGGCTGCTGCGCTGCCAGGGAAGAAGTCAGCTGAGATGGACGAGCTGGGCGGGAAGAAAAAACGTACATCTTATCAGCGTTACGAAGCAGCACCCCTTGAGGTCGGAGGTGCCGCCGCTCGGGGTGATGTTGATGCTCACAACGTTTTCCTTGGGGATGTGTGCAAAAGTCGGCTCCACACGGGCATCAGCGCGGCCCCAATCCCCACGCTCGAGAGCGATCTTGCACACCGGGCAGCTGTGGGTTGAGACGCAATCTCTCAGGTCTTGGAGGGTTTTGTGGAACTCATATATCCCCCATCGCCCGTCCGCTGACCCGGAAACCCGCCATGGGACCCAGGTCCCTGTGAAGATGCGTCTGCAGGACTGGCAACAGGCCGCGTTGGCCGTCGGCAAGGGCTCCGCGGTCATCGTCTTGGCAGCGAGGAGGCAGATCCAAATGTCGACACGGAGTTGAGTACAAGGTGCTTAATTGTCGTGCTACGCAACGTTATGCTACCGTCGGACCGGTAATGTTCCGCTGCTGCAACTCGACACGCCAACTCGGCCACGCGCGAGTACGGCAGGAAATGAAGTTGGCGGCAGTACAACCAAGCGATGCGTACATCTTGTTCAAGAATATCGTCACGTCAGATATCGGCAAGAGGGCGCATTCCGGACAGTTTACGTCGGGTTGCTGCTTTGGCCTCATCACCTTTTGGCCATAGCTGAGCTTCTCATGGCCAACTTTCTTCATGCCTCGTCCTAGGTATATGTCCGCCCGTCGTAAAACCCTCCGGCAGGTGCTCTCCCAAAAGGAGCAGCGGCGGGTAAGTGATTTTACAGTAGGCTTGACGAGGTTTAACAACAGAAGAATGATAGCAGCAACCAAGAAGCACACCATCTTCGAACCGGGAGACTCATTGCTGCTGCTGTCTTCATAAGGATCTGCTCGATCAGCCTCGGCTATTTACTAAAGGTACCTCTAAATTTAAGGGGCGTGTAAAACGGCCCTGTATAAGTGCTGTGCTTGCTTTATAAGTAAGCTGTACTCCAGATATGAAAACACTATAGTCCGGATACGTGAAGTGAAATGCGCCGATTGTGGCATGGATTGTGCGAAGGCAGAGAGATATGTAAGGCTAAAAACATAAAGCGATGCCGACAAGACTATATAGAGTATAGTAGCTAAGTCGACTTATCTCAACTGACGAGAGCAACCCGCTGTCGGTTAGTCTTTAGTCCACCGCAATCTCGATTAAAGACAAACATTCAGTGCATCAGTTGGGGAGGTCTAGTCGGAAGAGATTTGTGCAAGAAATGGCAGCAGTTTGGGTGCGGGGCCTAGGGTTAATATCAACTTGTCCATGTGCAACTTTGCACGCCATCCACCTAGCCACTCGATCGTGGACGAAGCGCTAAAAAAACAACAAAATACGGGGACAAAAAAGGATGGCAATTGCCGGGAATTGAGCCCGACGTGGGGGTCGAACCCACAACCTTGAGATTTCAGATCTTAAGAGTCTCACGCTCTACCGATTGAGCTAGCCGGGCGTACACCTGGTTGTTGTTGTTGAGAGGTTTGTAGTTTTCTCGTTTTGAAGGGCGTGCGTGGTTGTGGGAACTTTGGGTTTGGTGTCCAGAGAAGCCCCACCTAGGCCAGGGTCGAAACGGAGTTCGATGCAGGGCGCAACCTTCTCCAAACGGCAGTTGAAGCGCCTGCCAAGGAGGCTCAGAGGCAGGGAAACAGCCGAGGGAGCGGTAAACAGAGGCCGCGGAATTGGGTCGTCGCCGTTGGCAGGCGATAGCGGACGAGATATAGAAGCAGCAGCGCCAGCGGATGCAAGAGGCTCGTCAGGCCGGTTGCCATGATGACGATGCGACGGAGCATCCAGATTGGCTGGTCGGAGCGTCAACAGCGTCGCGAGGCGGAGCATTAGGTCGAATCAGTCGAGCATGAACGAAGCCCCGACAGACCGAGTCGAAGGGGGAAGGCGGTTGATAATTAATAGCAATGCCGTCCTAAGACTTGGAATGGAGCCGAGGGACCCAAAACAACGGCAGACCACCACGCACCCGATGCTCTGGGGTAAGCGTTGCAAAAACGAGGGAGAAACAGCGGTGCGGGTTTTCGGTTGCGCAGGGCAGGCGATTGCCGCGCTCAGGCTGAATGGAGTGCTTCGAAACTTCGGCGGCTCCGCTGCTGGGTGACGTCTGGCGAGTCCCATTAGCTCGGATTTTATGGTGCGGGAGGGCGCTCGGGTCCCCAGAGTGCAGGCGGCAACGCAGGTTGAGGGCGAGGGCCACTTTTCCCGTTGCGGCGCGCCAATCCTTCGCAGTCCCAGCGCCGTTGCTGGTGGCAACCGTCTCCCGGACAAGAAAACAAAAGTCTGTCGCAACCATCATGACGCCCCCGTCTCGGCTGGATGTCCCCAGCAGCAGAGCAACCACCCATTTCCAGTACCCATACTTCTGCATCTCCTGCTGCTGCTGCCCAGCGACCCATCCCTCCTCCACTCTTGCGATTGCAAAATCACCACACCTGCTTGGCCTTGGAATTCCCGATTCTGATCCTGAGCCAGAGCCACTGATCGTGCTACACAAACCTCTCTAACCACCTCCCCGCCTCCTGCGACGATAACTGCCAACCGCCCTCACTCGGCCGACCGCAGAGAAGCACTCCATCACTATCTCCCCGCCTGAAGAAGGCGCAAACACACGACCATAACCGCTCGCGAAGTCGACACCGACTGAGCACAACCACGAGCATCTAACCGCCCGGCCGCTTGGCTTGCGCTGCGTGAGGTGCGCACCTGATTCCATCCCATCACTGCCCATCCTCCATTCTCAGTTGACCTCGGAGAAACAAAAGCCGGGACAAGAGGTGAAGCTGACCGCACATTGCGCAGTCTCGGAACCACATCGACCAGCACTCTGAGTAGAGTGCGGCAATATCGACATCGACGACAACGACAACCCCTTTCCGAACTCCACTCACATTCACAATGCTGTCCAATCCACCAACAGCGAGCGGTCTTCAGGCGCGCCAACGGCAACACCGCCGCCAAAACTCAACGCCGTCGGCCTTCGAGGCCGTGAAGATCGCCCCCCTGCCCAACTTCCAACAACGATCGCACATGTCCCACCGACGAGGCCTCAGCCTGGACACGCGCCGCTCGCAATTTTCACCAACGACACCAACGACAACCATCCGGCAGGATTACACCACGGTAAGTACTTCGATCACTAACCCAGGACCAGCAACGACACCACAGCATGTACTGCGAGAAGCGCAGCAGCAACGCATAGCCCGCCCAGGCCACGGGCATCCCAGCTACGGCGACATCGCGCCGCCGCCGCAGCAGCAGCAGCAGCAGCAACATCACCAACAACAACACCATCTCCAACAGCAACAGCAACATCAACATCAACAGGCGCAGCAACACGCGAACGACGCCTTCCTACTCACCCCTGGCGGGACACCACACAACACGCACTTCATGGATGCGCTCTCCGCCCAGGGCCAGATGGCCGACATGAGTGGCATCAACTTGGATGCCTATATGTCCATGACGGCCATGATGAAGAAGAACCAGGCGAATTTTACCAACAACGGCATGGCGCCGAGCCATGAGTTTGACATCTTTGGTCCCGACAGCGCCTTGTCGACACCCACATTTATGACGTTCCCAGAACCCAGCCCGGCCGGCTCCGGGCAGGGGTGGATTTCGGAGGGCGAGACAGCAAGCACACACGCCCGCCGGACGTCCAGGCGAATAAGCAACGGGATCCTCGACAAGGTTGCCAAGTTCGAGGCCATGGTCAATACCAATGGACAGAGACCAACCACACCACCAGCACAGAATGTTAACGGTAAGTTCCCCACGGATTGACAAAGAAGAATACCAGCCCTAACGATGAAGACGCAGCGTTCCCCCCAACACCTATGGAGACTCCCCATGATCGGATGGTAAAGCACGAGCCCCAGCAGCAGCAGCAGCAGCAGCAGCGGCCAAATAGGTTCTCGGACGATTATGACGAGTCCATGGAAGAGACGATCAAGCCAATGCGAGGAAGCAGATCCAACCGCAACTCGGGCATTTTCCAGGATATGCGTCAGCAAGCCGAGGCTATGGTGCAAACACCACCGCGTGCCAACACGATGCCGATGAGCTTCACAGAGCAGGGTCTCGGCACCCCCGGCTTCATGAGCATGGCCAACGTCAACGCCGAGTTTGTCAAGATCGAAAACAAAGGCTTCGACGGGCTTCCCAACGGTTTCCACTCCGACATATCCTCCGACCCCTCTCCCATGACACCGCACATGGCCGCCTTTGGGCATGGTGTCTTCGACCACAAACCAGACTTCCACCCGTCCAGCGATTTCGACTCGCAGAACACAATGGTGCCACAGCAGGGACATGCTTCCTCGGCTTGCCCCTCACGACGCGGATCTCCCCATCGTCGCACTGAGTCGCTGGCCTCCATTGCCAGTGCCGCGAGCATTGCGAGCATCAACATCGACGAGACAAAGACGGACACAGGCGTCACGATTGATGACATCGCAGCTTACATCGAAGGCCCCGACGCCACAGATGGCAAGTGGATATGCACGTACGAAAAGTGCCATAAGCGGTTCGGCCGCAAGGAGAACATCAAGAGCCACGTGCAAACCCACCTCAACGACCGCCAGTACCAATGCCCATCCTGCCACAAGTGCTTCGTCCGGCAACACGACCTCAAGCGACACGCCAAGATCCACACGGGTATCAAGCCGTACCCTTGCGAGTGCGGCAACAGCTTTGCCCGCCACGACGCCCTGACACGCCACCGACAGCGTGGTATGTGCATCGGTGCCTTTGATGGCATCGTGCGCAAGGTAGTCAAGCGTGGCCGGCCGCGCAAGAACCGGCCTGACCTGGATGAGCGGCGCGAGAAGAGCGACCGCACTCGCCGCAAGAACAAGCACACATCTTCCAGTTCGGTCAGCAGCTTCTCGGGCTACTCGGATAGCTCAGCTGTCAACTCCCCATGCAACAATGGCTTTGATGGGCTGATGGACGATGAAAACGACCACTTCCCTGACATCATGGACGTCGCCATGGGCGACCTGCCAACCACCACCGCGACGATGAACCCAACCAACCTCGCCGTCTCGTCGGCGCCCATGCCAGGCCCCGGAAACGGGCGCGAGTTGGTCGACATCACCTCGCCTGTGCATCTTGCGGTGTCGCCGTCAGCCATGAGCAACTACAGCCAGGCATCACACGCCTCTCATACAGCGCCCACAAACAACACTAGCGATCTCCTCGCTGAGTACAAACTGCCAACCTCGACCCAGCACAGCAATCACAACAACCCTTCCTCGCCCGCCAAGAGCGTCGCCAGCCACTACACCCACGTTCCTGGAACACCACCCGAGCTCTCTGCCAGCTCGTCGCCGCCACCGACAGGCCACAGCGCTCGCTATTTTGATCTCAGCGACCCCAACAGCAGCGGGCTCTCGGAGGCGAGCAGCATTGGCCTGGGTACAACCATGGCGGCTCACGCAGCGGCCTCGGTCGCCGGCTGTGGACCGCTTATCAGCAATGCTGGCGGCGCCGGGATGCTCGGCTCAATGGACGACAGCGACATGTCGCTGCTGCAGTTTACTACCGACGAGGACGGCCTGGTGCAGCTAGACCACAGCGGCATGGGCAAGTTCGATGACCTCGAGGAGTATGACGCAGCGGTAAATCTGTTTACGAATGGCGATGTCTTCTTCGGCAGCTCGTAAAACAATTTGAGGTGTCTGTCGAGGTGATGTGTGTCATGATGGGCAGGTGTTTTATTCCGAGGACGGGATGGTATAGACGGGATGGGATTAATGATGGCCTTTGGCCCTGGCTTGTGTGCGCTGTTTCCATTGGGACGAGAGTGGGATTTCTTATCCCTAACCCGTATCACCCCCTTGCTGCGTTTTTGCGTCTTTTGTTCATTCAGAAAGCACATGCGACATTTTCTCCGATCTTCATCATCACGCGTCATTTTCTCGGACAATTGCACATCCTCTTTGGTTCGCCACGCCGCGAGCAGCAGCAACCATGTGAAGAGAATGAGGTCAAAAAGACGGGTGGAAGGAAGGGAGAGGCTTAATTTCTGGGGAATAACGGTACTCACGAAGATTATGACAACCTTGCCGCTGACTCCGCCGCCGCATCGCATCGCATCGCGGTTGGAGGGCAATCCTGTAATCTTATGCGTTCGTCGCTTCATTGATCAATGATGATCGTGTCATGTAAAATAGGATGGGGAATTTGTATGGGTATCTTTTTGGGGGAGCTTTGTTGGAAAGGAGGGTTTGACAGGGCGAGGGGTGGTTTCTGGTTCGCGATTTTGCGCGTGCTCCTCTGATTCAGCGATCCATATAGCTGGAGACGTTTACGAAATGATTGGTGTTTTTTGCAATTTGTTGGATTCCTGATTGAGTGAAAGACGTGACTCTGAACAATGTGCATTACCTAGCTAGGTAGCCATAACTGATAGCCTTTTTCTCGCATTGTGCCCGCCTGAAGCTGCTTCCGGTGCCCGCTGTTCGTCCAAGGCCGAGTTGACATCCCATGTGCGGAGACTGTACTCGCACTGAGACTCCACGCCACCTCAGCGGTGAAGCCCCGCCAACCCAACAACCCCAGACATCCATCAGCACAGCACAGCGCAGCGTACCTACCTATTGCAGCAGCATCTGCATCCCTCCGTCGTAGCTGCACCCGTAAATTCCCTCTTTTAATCTCCTCATCTACGCCCAACCAGTCTCAGCATGTTCACCCCCTCAACGCACGCCACGGTCAGACCGTTTTACGCCTTTGGCAACACTCCCGCCGTCAGCCTGACCGAGTCGATGCCCCAGGGCGCCGATGCAGATGTGTTGCTGCTCGGGTGTGGGGATGTGAGACACGTGCTCTATACTTGCTATGCGGAGCGGGGATTGCCGCCGCGGAGGAGGGTGGATGTTACGGCTTGTGATATTGAGGAGAAGATTGTTGGTAAGTGCTTTGTGTTTGATGTGGGGTTGGGGGTTTGGGGGTTTTGCTGATATGGGTTTTTAGCAAGGAATGTGTTGATGCTGAGTCTTGTTCTTGACGGGCATGGGGGTGAGGGTGTCGATTCGGAGCAAATCTGGAGGATTTATTATGATCTGTATCTCGGTGACGAGGATATGACGCTGCTGGCGAAACAGGCGGAGAAGCTGCTTGGCGTGTCGGGAAGTCTGGGGGAGTGGAATGACAGCGTTTATGGCGCCACGCTCCGCTTCTGTGACCAGTATACCTTCGGGCTCGTCCACGATGTTTGGCGTCAGCTGGTGGCGTCTGCTAAGGCGAAGCAGGATCCGGGGTACAAGGCGCGGTTCGAGAGCAACAGGAAGGCATCGCAGGAGTATAAGGATGAGGTCTGGGGAAAGGCAAACTTCAGCTATACCAGCGCGCGGGCCGGAGCCCCGCTATTTTCGACAATGTTTGGGAAGCTCGGCCAGGCGACTGAGGGTTATTGGCGCACAGGAAGATCGGATCCTAGACCTTCTGCGGGCGAGATCTTTCCAAATCCGATGTTTGCGGTGGCGATGTCGAGCAGTCGGCCGCTGGCATTTGCCGATCCTACGCTGAGCTTCCACTTGGCACCTGCGCACGCCAAGCTGACAGAGCTGTCGCCGCTCAGGCTGGAAAATCAAACAGAGGAGCTCGGGGTCTTCAAGACGGCACAGCTTCTGTTTAAGGAGTGGACGAGCTCGTTCAAGCAGGCGGCATCTCGGATGGTTGTTCGATTTGCTGTGGCGGATTGCTACTCGCTCTGTCAGACGCTTCAGCACAATGCTGAGACAGGTGAGACGTGCGCCAACTGGTATCAGCGGGAGTCTAGCTTTCAGGTTTTGAAACTCGAAAACGCCGAATATGGGAAAGATGGGAAAGCTCCGAGGAAGTTTGACGTCATTGACACATCGAATATCTCCGACTATAACGGCGCGTTGCATCTCTTGGTATCAGCTGGGCCTTTGCTGAAAGACAGGCCGTGGTCTGCTCTCTACACGGAACTTATGGCACGAGACGAGTCGATCGGTAACAAGACCAAGTTTGAGACACTCCTCTGTGGCCACACTACGACTGTGGCTCTCCTCCTCGGTCTCGCGCCTATTGAGTACTGGACGAACGCCAAGGCTGTCTCGGTCAGTGATGAGGTCATGGCAGCAATGCTTGACTGGTCCAGCAGAGGAGGCGTGAAAGTTCAGGCTCGTTTGGCGTGGAAACTTGACAGATATCTGACGGGGAGAGAGTTGCCGGCCCGGAGGCTGTCTCTAACTGCCAAGGATGTGGCCGACCACGCGTATCAGGTGTATTTGACAATGTTCGAGGATGAGAACCTGCAAACTTTTCTCTCATCACCGGCCAAACGCTATCCGTTTCCTAAATCCCATCGGGGATCATTTGCCGCATTTGTCAAGGCGGTCTGCAAAAGCGTGCGGACCAACGCTGAAGAAGTTGGCCGCTTGCTGGCGTTCAGGATTAATGACGATCTCACATTGGCGCTGAGCAGCAACCACCTTCAGGCTTTCTGTCTTGAGCTGTCCCACTCCAAGATCTACACTGACCCGTCCATCGAAAACGACACCCCACGCCGCAACTCTCTGGTGAGCTTTTGCAGATGGAAGGAGGTCCCTTTGGCGGTTGCTATAACGCTGGTAATTCCTCGCGCTCGATGGCAGAAATTACACCGCCTCGCCCACGGACAATGGACACCTCTCGTCTTCGAAGGGAGCGTTCGGTGTACAGGAGGAAACAATGGCGGTTACCGTAACCTTTTCGCGGACGTCCAGGTCTCCTTTGGCACCCTAACGACAAAGGGCTCCCGGGAATCCGACGATTTCGCTTTGGTTGTTGAAGAAGATCAGAAAGGGTGGGCAGGAGACTCTCCAATGATCGCATCATTTTCTGTCTCTGCAGCGGTGCTTCAATTCGACATCCCAACGACGTCGGTGGCCCTTGATATCGGAGCCTCCTCGCCTCAGTTCATTGCCCAGCTGAGAGAAGCGCTCGATGAACGGATGGCCATCTTCCGAACTCCTATTGTTGACGAGGAGCATGTCTACATTTCAAAGTTTCGGCCCGAACAGACCGGCCACCCAGTACTTGGCGGTGCCCTGTCTCCCGTGCTGAGTCTCGGGGATCTCAAGATTGGCAGTGGTAGTGAGGGTACCGAAGCAGCATTTACAGTCGACATTGACGGCAAATCGGGAGACGTGAAGACTATTACTGGACATGTCGATATCAGCACAGAAAAAGGCAAGAAACTTCTGGCCGATAAGGTCCCGATCGAGCTTCAGCAGTCTTCCCCCTTTACCATCGATATTGTCTTTGGGAAACGGGCGCTCGTCCTACCTCTGACCTTCTCCGTCCCAGTCAACAAGGAAAGCGCCAAGACACGCATCGCTCGCAATTCATGTTATGTCGAGGTCATCGCACAAGTCGCCTCACCTCTGGCCTCACCCGCCCTCGAAGATTACATCTTCCCCACCGTTCTCTCCCAACCATCCTCCTTACCCACAACCCTAAACATCCCGCACCTGAGTCTCGACACCCTCCCTATCCTAGCCATCGACGATAAGGAGCGCATCCGCTTTCTCACCCCCTTCAGCACGTTCATGTTCTCAACTCGCGAGCTCCGCCTCCGACAACAAGCCCAAGCCGAGACCGAAAACGGCCTCAGCACATCCCCCCGACTCAACTTCAAAGAGTCCCTCTTCACCATGATGATGCTCACCTCGGGCCTCCAAGGCGGCCAGTCCGGCCTCTTTGCCATCGCCCGCCCCAGCGACGGAATCCACATGCTCATCGCCGTCAGCGCCATGCGCCTCGACGGAGTCGGCGCCGGTGTCGTCCTCGACGCGGCGGCCATCCCGTTCACGCGGGAGATAATCGAAGGCCATAAGATGGATGATTTCCTGCTCATCTTACGGACACTCGAAATCGTCAACGTCACCGTCGACGACGCGGAACTGCAGCTGTGGAAGAAAGTCCTGCCGGCTTTTGCGGAGCGGTGTCGTACCTGGACGCATGATCTGAGCACGTGCGAATATAAGAAATTGGGGAAAATACCCGTCAGCTTGGAGGACGGGAAACAAGTCCTTTGTAGCTGCGGAAGGGGAAAGTTCCCTGAGGGCTTCCTTACCTTGCCGGAGTGGGACCAGGCTTCTACATTTGCCACGCGGGTGGCGATTAGTTTGGCCTTTGCGTCGCCGTTTGTGGAGGATGTTGTTCATCCGGACTTGACAAAGGTGATGGATGGTGCGGGCGTGGGTGGAAGTGGTAGTGCGAGTGCGAGTGCTGCGGGCTTGGGCGCTGCTAAGGAGGCGTGTCGGGCCTGTGGGAGGGCGGACGCGAAGCCGAATGGGGGGCCGCTGAAGAAGTGTGCGAGGTGCTTGGCGGTCAAGTATTGCTCGGCCGAGTGCCAGAAGAAGGACTGGAAGAAGCATAGGATGGAGTGTGTGGAGATGGATGTCTTTGGTGATAGTTAGGCTAGGTGATTACGTGTCATGGCAGGGGGGCACTGGGGTGATTCTGGACGAGGCATTGTGTGATTGATACAAGTTCAGAGGGGATGTACCTAATGTGTCAGGCCTTATGAGCGAGAGCTATACTGGGAATATAATGTATCAAGATGTCGGTAGATGGTTATGAAAGAAAGAACTATGGCTGACATAACTTCGGAAGCTTTGAACTGTCTTGGTTGTTGATCCGTTGTTGATACCTACTGATAAATCTGTTGAGCGTCCTAGCGGCTGCGTATTTCGTATTGAAATTGGGATGGTCTTTTTTCATATGACACGAATGTACGCTTTCTTGAGCAGCATTAGGAAGGGAGCCGTGACCTTGGCCAGCGGAAGTTTGGAGCAGCCGAAAGAACCTGAAGCAACTCGGTTGTAGTTCTTCTGAGGAATGGAAGGCAGGCCACAGAAGACCTATATACTGATGTCACAGCAAAGCCAAGTTTAGCTCAGGGTAGGTCCGCAGCTTCGGGGTCCAAACCTTCCCGTGACATATTCGGACTCGACACTTGGCAGGTAACAGCAGAACGGGACATTGCGAGCCTACAGCTGAGGAAATACAACCTGCGAGCCAAGAGCGGTCAATAGGTACCTCTGCAGTCATTCCTGTCAGTCGTGGCAGTCATATGTCTAGTGCCAATGTCAACCATGGGCCAGGCGTTCGCCACCAGCTGCGCGAGCGGCGAAGGTTGACAGAACTTAATTATTGCAGGGGCCGGGAACATTTTATCCAAGATGACAGCCCGCAACCCTTATGGCACAGCAATAACTGGAATGCACGGTCTAATTCCGGGACGCCTTCACTTCAATTATTCTTTCTGCGCACAGATCGAGTTGGACGATTGACAGGCGGGAGCCAATGCTGCGGGAAGCAAGGGAAAATGTCGAAATAATCAACAAGCTTTGGCTAGAGTGTCTGATGGAAAGTGGCAGCCAAATTCGCCGTCATGGGGACTGCCGGCAATCGGCACAATCGGTCGGTCGGTGCCGTGACCTCGAAACCCACCCCACAGCAACGTGGGCGGGGACCGGAGGCGCCGGAAGCGCTCGAAGGAGAGGGAAGCGCGGTGAGTATCCGCTTCAAATGGTAGCAGAGTCAACGCTTGCAGGAACGATTGAAGGGTGCGTTAATACGCGGTTAGTATCTCGGATGGTAGACGGGACCTGTGGATGGTATCAATTGGGTACGGTCGTGCAAAGAGGGAGGTCAGCGCGATATTGACGCGCGCGAGTGTGCATCATGAGGTGGCACCAGGCGCTCCAGAAAAGGAAGATCGCCGTGTCTTTGGCACCGCTGGCTGCAGCGTGTGGCTCAAAGCGGCTGCTGATTGGCTCGTCCCACCACATAACAACAACGACGGATCGAAGACCTTTTGAGATCTAGTGGTCGATGTGCCGCCGAGCACGAATTAAGTCTTGAGCTTCAGCTGAGCTCGACGACTGTTGGAATGTCGATGCGCATCTACATTGTTTTAGATGTGGCTGTCAAACCCAAGTGTGACGGATGCCAATGATCCCGATTTTAGCGTCCAGACGTCCCCTACTGCAGCCACCCCGCACGCCGGAGGCTGGGCGATGTGGGCGTTTTGTTGGCGTTCCGTAGTGGGGCGAGTTCGTATTCCAGACTCGGCGCCCGACAAAATCACGTTTGCGTCCAGGCTTGCGTGGCAGGAATAATGATTAGGACAGCGGTAGAGTGCGAATTCGCATCGCAGTGTTATGTTGCCAGATGCTGGAGGCCTCGAGCTGGGGACCAGATAGCAAACTCATGAGCGTATCCGTAAATAAGAGAGTCAAAGTCAGCGCTGAGATTTTGATGCCGTTCGCCTCACCGACGGAATGCCGCGCTTTTCGTTTCAGGTCTCGTGGCGTCCGGCCGCGAACCCCGTTCTCGTTCAGCTGACCGGGGATCAACTGAGTTGATTGCGGGTTCACGCAAGGCCGGATGCCAAGGGAGAGAGGGCTGTGTTCCAGCCGTCCCACCGCATCACATCAACAAACGCCCTTGTTGGAAGGAGTCCAGGACGCAACGGCTGCTGCAGGCCGCCGGCAACACGAGATGGAGCGTGTCCCGTCGTGTCATCCGAAAATTTACCTTCCTTGCTGCCAGGAGAGTAGAAGTAGGAGTGCAATGCTGGTGGAGACGAGATGGGTCGAAACCAAGTTCCAGATGGATCCTGCTAGCCATCAGACAGCAATTGTGTGGGTGCTTTAACACAGCTCAACAAGCGGGATGGAGCAACACGTGCAATGCACTGTTTTCCAAGTGCTGTTGTGCTGTTGTGCTGCGTATGCAGATTGTGCTGATCCCTCAGGCGATCGGCGGAATGACGGAACCCCTGAAATCTGTGCCTGGACAGATTTTCCCGGCCTCATCGCTCACGAGCTTCGGCGCACTGGCTACAGCCAATGACGGGCCGTGAAACTCCCGTTTTTCACGGATAAACGAGTCGATTGGCCCTCAGACCAATCAGAGATCCACCCGGCTAAGCCTAAAGTGGGCGGCTCTTGGGGGTCGGAGAGGAGCAACCAGGGGCCCCCGCCTGCTGCTCCAGGACTGGCTGGGCATGTCTGGGTCGACAGGGGTCCTCAGAATCACAACCAGCGAACCGTCCCTGCATCCATCCCGAGGTCTCCATTGCAATTTCCCGCTCGCTTCCCCTTTGGACGCGCACACGAGACGCACGGCCTGCAAACTGTGGCTCCTTCGATGGTGCTGCCGCCGTTGCTGCCCTCTCCTCTTGCTTCGTTTCCATCTCTGCAACAAAATCACTCTCCTTCGCACGCCCAGTCACTCGTTTTCCTCTGTCGCGTGTTCGCCTCTCCATCGTCACCCCACCGGCCCTTCAATCGAGGAGAAGAGGACGACCTCTGCCTCCATTCCGGCTTTCCATCCCTGCCCTCCAGCTCGCTGCGAAGGACGATGTTATCTCGACTGTGACCCGTCCACCAAGCAACGCCAAGGGAGACGGGACCGATACACCGGCCGAATCCACAACTCAACCACACTCGCTCATATCAATATTCTGTTCGAATTCTTGGGATCATCCCTTCCTATTCACCGTCGACTACAAGGCCCATTGGAAGGTCTTGCTAGTCTTTGGTACCAAAGACCTCTCATCCGCTCGAGATCCTCGTCCACCCGACCGAGAATCCATTCGCCACGACCGAAACCAAACGTCGACCGAGCATCATTATACCACAACCACTCACAATGAAGTTGACACAATTACTGGCGGCGGCCGTCCTCGGCGCTGCGACTGTCATGGGCCAGGCGACGAAGGCCGCAGCACCGTCGGCGACATCCAAAGGAGTACAAAAGCCCTCGGCGGCACCAACGCTCAATGTCATCACAGTTCAGGGCTGCTTCGACGACCCCGGCGACCTGAAGTTAAACTCGACACCCAAGTTCAATAGCGAGAGCGCGTGCGCGCAGGACATCTGCTTCAAAATGGGATTCGAGGTTGCCGGAACCACCGGAGGAAATCAGTGCTTCTGCGGTCACAAATACCCCGCGAAGTCCGCGTTGGTGGAAGATAAGAAGTGCAACATCGGCTGCGCTGGATTCGATCTTCAGGCCTGTAAGTTTTGCTTGGTGAATGTCAACAAGTTCGCTCCATACTGACTCGTTGCTAGGTGGCGGCGCTGGCACATGGACAATCTACAACACCGGGTTCTCTGTGGTCGTAGACACGATGGGCGAAGACTCTATCAATAAAGGGGGGTCTGGAGGGAACAGCAAGACGTCTTCGACGACAACTATCCTTGCCCCCGCTGTGATCGTCACTGAAAAGCCGACTTCTGAGCCGTCAAGCGGCGGACCCAATGTTGGAGCAATCGCCGGCGGAGTCGTCGTTGGTGTGCTTGTTGTCGCAGGAGCCATCATGGGCATGTTCTTCTACATGCGCCGAAAGAGAAACAGAGAGATTGAGGAAGAACATCACCGGAATGCTGCCGTCAACTCATTCATCAGTGGCAAGACCGGTAGCAGTGGCGGGTCTATCACAGATGCACGTCTTGACCCAGTAATGGCTCAACGGAGGATGAGCGATGGCAGCATCGCCGACAACCACGACTACTCCCGGAAGATTCTTCGCGTATGTTTCTAATTCTGCATATTCGCTTTGCAATGCTAACAGGATTTTAGGTCACCAATGCATGATCGACATCCCCCTATTGATGACGGAAAACGACTCGCCTGTATTTTACTCTTATATCAGCATACTCGGCGTTGGGGGATGTGTACAATCTTGTCACCAGGTCGATCACACGACGAACCTCGCTGGCGTACTCTTTGTGTGTAGGGATGGTGATATATACGGATACGGATGACCGTCCCTGAAACCGCCGCCGCTTGCGCTGTTCTCTCTTTTACTCATTTCTACATACCAAGTTTGGCCTTTGATGCCTTGTTTGTCAACTTTCTAGAGCTCCACTATCTTGCGAAGGTCGATTACGGTATTTCTTCTAGCCGTGGTGCTCAGCAGCCAGGGAAGAATCTGGATTCCACCTTGGGGTCAGAAGCTTGGCTATCGGAGGACTTGAATGTGCAGAGGAACTGATTGTGCGATGCTGTATTGGTCTCAGGTCTGTGTGGCTGAAGAGGTGGATTACAGAACGACCCAAGTGCTGGGATCGGGCAGCCCACAACTTCCTCGGGTATCTCGGGTTTGGGTCGGGCTCTGCGCTGTAAGTCAACTGGGGGGTTCAGACACAGCTGTATTTACAATTGGAGACATCAAGTGCTTCTGGATAATTCGGGATAGAATTTGGCTAAAGCTAGTGCGTTGACTCCGATATCTTTGTGCCTCGTCTCGCTGGTCTTGGTGAGCCTGGGTATCGGCAGTCACCAGATAGGCAATCTTGATGGTAATTTCGAGGCTCGGCCCCCCACACTTTCTACTCTCGGTGCCCAAAATGAAGTCGTTTTGCCGATCAAGGAATTGCATGTTCAAGGACATTACGCCCATCACATTTACCACTGTGGCTTAGCGAGGCCTCATGAAGAAACCCTTGAACGAACTTGTTTCGACCGCCCGCTGTGACGGTCCCTGCCGTGCCTTGGAACCCCAAAACCCCCCGGTTCATCCTGAAACGCGTGGTGCATCTTATCAGCGCCGCCAAGAAAAGATCGGCTTGCTCCGCCAGGCACCAGATGCACTCTGTGCGGGAGAATTTCGAGGGGATTTCTTTCAACAAGCACTTTTGTGGAGGCGTCGTTCGCTGTGTCAAGAACCGGAGGGAGGGAGAGAGGGCAGGGCAACGTGTGTCGTCACGGTCGGGACGAAGTATCATTGTCAGCGTTGCCGTCAGTGTCCTTCTTGGCGGTTTGGCGGTTTGGACCCCGCGCTTCAGAGCGTTCAAACGCATCTTGGCGGAAGGCTTCGAGGTATGTCATCACCGCATTGCAGGCGCATTTCGCAGAGAGGGGTCAAAGTTAGGGCGCCTTTTGCAGAGAGGGTCTTTTTCCTTCCCAGCGATTTGGATTTGGTGTTTGTTGTGTCGTCGTCGTCGTCGTCGTCTACCGGAAAAACATGGATGGGGCCTTATCACCAACATGTATGTTCGTCGTCCGAACTTTTTACTTCGCCTCGTTACCAGCCGATGATCCCCAGATCGACCTACTGCCTCATTCCTTCCCGCATGCTGCAAAGCGGCGGGCGGCGTGTGGTTCCTGGATTCGAGTTTGGTTCTGACTGCCGAGGAGGGCACGGGAAGTGTGACGATCCTGAGTTCTTTATCCGTCACGGTGGCGCAGCGGTTGGAAAGGGGGTGAGGGGCGGTTTGGGGAACCAGGTTTTGCGCGTTTCATGTGTGTACCTGTGGTGTGTCTTTTGGACAGTGCTGAAGCTGGAAAGGGCAACTAGCAGTTGGTGGCGCGCCACTGTCTTCGTGATGTTGAGCAGGTTGGCACCTCGGGCAGCAATTTGTACTTTCGTCTGTTGGCCACTGGGCCAAAACCAGTTTCAGGCAGCCGCATAGCCTTGGTTCGATCAAGCATCCTTACAACCGTCTTTCAGTCGGCAGTAATCCGTATATTCTGGGCATTAATGAGGTGCTTGTTCTGTGTTGGTTTTGTTAGACTTGTTGTCATCCCTGTGATTTTCCAGGAAGCGGTCCTCCTCTGTCATTGACGCTTTCATCCCACGCTAACCATGGGGAACGAGGAAAGCAAGCCTATGTCTGGAAAGGGGCTGAGTTACAAACCTTTGAAGGCGAAAAGGAATCAGATCAGGATCATCAAATTCAAGCAGCGGCGTCCAGAAGAACCACATCGTCTCAATCTATCCCTATGCACGGTATCGCTGGATAAAAAACCTGCATACCATTGCCTATCATACGTCTGGGGCAAGCCCGAGTTCACATGGCCCATCTCGGTGAATGGCGCCCTAGTGCACATAACACCTGCTCTCGGAGAAGCACTGAGCCAGCTCGAGCACGAGAGCAATCTGGAAGCACTCTGGGCCGACGGCATTTGCATCAACCAGAGCGACACGGCCGAACGCGAAAACCAGGTCAAGCTGATGGCGCGTATCTACGGCGAATGTCAGGCCAGCTTCGCCTGGCTTGGGCCGGGCGACGACAAACTGCATGCTGCCATGCACCTGCTCAATACGACGGGTGTGCGCATATTTCGGAGTATGACGACAGGCTACGTGAATCACTCGCTCAACCTCTTTCAGAAAGCAGGCTCGCAGGGGTATATTGTCGATCCCGAAGCCCAAAACCAAGTGATGCGCTTCAGGGACGCAATCAAGTTGGCCGGCGACCATGATACACGGGATGCCTTTGCGATCGATGCAGACCACAGGATGCTTACACGGGAGACTCTCGCGGACGTCCAGGAAGGGACCCATCATATTGGCGAGCAAGCCTTCTTTCAGATGCGTAACGAATTGTTTCTCCCTGCGGCAAGGGCCTTCGAAGACATCATCACCGCGTGGGAGCGACTGATGGGCTGCCCGTTTTGGCGTCGCATATGGATCGTCCAAGAGCTCGTTCAGCCCGACGTTGTGATGCTCAGGTGCGGGAGTGCTTCGGCCAGATTGGACTATCTGCACAGCGTTCGCAACTTTGTTTTTGAAACAGGACACACCCCACAAGACCCCATTCCAGGCGTGGACGATTTCGCTGCGAGACACAACCGGATGCACACGTGCTTGACGAATCCTGCGAATAGCCTACACTTCATCGCTAACGCAAGGCAAAAAAGATTCTCGGATGTCAAGTCTGTCGAGTCGTGGGACACTATTCATGTTATGCTGCGCCAGTGCTGGCAGCTGCAAAGCACCAAAAATCTGGACAAAGTCTACGGGCTGATGAACATTGCAACCGGCGATACGAGCGAGTTGAGAGATCTGATGAGTTACAGCAAGTCAATAGGTCAACTGGGTATGGAGGTCATGAGAATGACACTTATCCGCCATGGCTTGAAGCATTTACAAGAAGGGCTATGGTTCTACTATCCTATGGATCCAGAGACTCTGCCCGACGAGACTAAGTATACGGCACTCAGCCCTTATTGGCCTTCGTGGATGAATATCTCAGACGCTCTTTTCTCCTATCCAGGAGCTCAGGGCCCGTTATTCCTCATCCACGAAGGCCGCAGCGAGATCCTATTCAAGCAATATCAAGCATCCAGCGGGTACAAACACAAAGTCGAAGCTTCGGACTTTGGATCTTCGAATCTTAAGCTGCCATTCAGCGATATCCTGCGTGTTCCTTGTCGAATCATCGGCGAGGTCAAGCGAGTTTGCGATCTCTCCATCCGGACTTGGTCCGAGGACATGGAGGACTACGAGACGGCACAGCTGGCGATGGGACATGCCATTATAGAAGAAGTCGAATCCTTCTTCAACCAAGAGAACGACCTGGAGTCCATGCTGCACGGCAAACCGCTCTGGTGGCTCTTCAGTCTGCAGCCAGACGAGCCATTTCCCAATCCAAGCCCTTCGACCACGGAAGTCTGGCGAGAAAACATGCAAAGCTACAAAGAGCAATTCCTGGCGCTGAAAAACAAGACTCCACACCCAAATAAATGCATTCCTCACAGGGCTCTTCTCATCAAATGGATACAGACATACTCCCCGATAAGTATCGACACGGGGTATGTTGGGATAGGGCCGCAGCAGAGTGGTGAGGGCGACAAAGTGGTCATATTCCCCGATGTCGATGTGCCGTATGTTCTGCGGCCGTGGAAGGGCGGCTTCAAGCTCCTGGGTCAGGCATATGTTCTGGGCATCATGAACGGGGAATTCTTGAGGACAGATCCACCGGAGACTTTAATCATCCTCATGTAGAGAAGAGGAGGCTAAGCTCTTGCATATCGTTCTCGGCTTTGGCGAGTGGATTGCGGCTATAATGTTCCCTTATCTTTCCGGCGGACTTCCCAGATGGGGTCTGGGAAGTCATGGTGAAAGCTGGGACAGAATGCTTAGTGGTAATCGACAGTGGCAATTTTTTTTGCGAAGTGTTGGTGTTCTTGCCTAGAGGAGAAGAAGATGTTAGAGGAAAGACGGTCAGATGGGGTTGTGGGTGTATTCTGAACTCTGAATAAGGTCGAAGTTCAAACGTTTAAGTTTCGTACCTACCTATATGGCGCGGGGCTGGCAAGGACGGCAGCATTTCGTGTGACTTGATAACCTCGGAGGAAGGTGCGGTGAGAAGAAAACAAAAAGGAAAAAATACACCGAGAATGAGGGGGGATCCCATTTCTACCGTAGACCTATTCGCATTTTCAAGTGAAAGGCAGAACCCCCCCCCCCCAAAAATGTAGGGGTGTTAGGGGAGGGGATTCGAACTGAGGCGGCTGCTATCCATCACTCCATTGGGAAAGTCATAAAGCGGACTTTCGAAAAGTAACAGAGGTAGGAGCCCCAGCCTGGCCAACTACACCACAGGCCCCCGAAACCTGCTACTGTAGTTGGTTGGAAAGTACCCCGCGGACCTGGTATATATACTGCCGTTGGGCGGTCATGGACACATCAGGGAGCTCGGCGCAATACTTTGATGTCATACATGAAGAGACAGCGGATTCCATTTCTTATCTTATCTTTTTGTTCTTTTCTCTCAGCAGCACATCAAACATCACTAGCACGGACACAGACGGGGACGCAGAGACAACCCATCCCAATGTCAACAACAACACAGTCGTCAATCTCCCGGGCAGAGTCTAGGTATCATTCATTACTTCAGCCCTTCATCTCCAGCCACCATCATCCTCATCAGCCTCATCGTCCTTATTCTCATCCTCATCATCCTCGTCATCGTCATTCACCAGACTTCATCCCCCCCTCCTTACCACGACTGGTTCCGCTTCTTGATATAGCACGGCCAGTTCTCCGGCACGACCGTAAAGTACGCCTTCCAAGTCCATTCCTGCTTAGGGTCGACCTGACGAATATCATAGTCCCTCACCACCGTTGCACAAATCTTCGACAGCTCGATCTTTGCAATGTTCTGGCCCGGACACGAAGCGTAGCCCATTCCCCACTGTGTCAACAACAAGAGCAACGGTTAGCCTTATCTCTTCAACCATCACCAACACAAACACAACCAACACAGCACACAGGAGTAAAACTTGCCGGAATAAAAAACTTCTCCAACTTCGCCGAATCCTTCCCAAGCCATCTCTCCGGCTTAAACTCACTCGCATCCTCGCCCCAAATCTCCTTGGAATGGTGAATAACCCAAATATTCACCGACACAATCGTCCCCTGGGGAATCGTCCTCCCGCCCACAGTCAGCCCCCCCTCCCCCGCCACGCGAGGAAGGCCCATCGACGCCAGCGCAAACACGCGCATCGCCTCCTTGATACACGCCTGGAGGAAGGGCAGTTTCTGCGCGTCGGCAAAGCTCACGACGCGGCCGCCGACGTTGGTGACGCCCGCGGCGTCGATCTCAGCGCGCACGCGCGCCCAGGCGGTGGGGTGGCGGATCATGAAGTAGACGAAGGCCTGGAGGGCGGTGGTGACGGTTTCGTTGCCAGCGGCGACGGCGTTGAAGGCGGCGCTATGGATTTCGTGCTCCTCCATGCGGTCGGGTTGGTCGTTCAGCATGCGCAGCCAGTGGGCGAGGGCGTCGAAGCGGGCGTCGGGGTTGGCCTGGCACTCGCGGATGGCGGCCATGGCGGTGTCGATCAGGTGGCCCCAGGGGGTGATGCCGAGCCAGGTGACGAATCGGTTGCTGAGGAGGGCGACGTGCACCCAGCGGAAGAAGCCGGCGATGGAGACGTAGGCCGCCTGCGGGTGCGCGCTGGCGATGGTGTTGTTGATGTCGTAGCCCTCGCGCAGGAAGCCGAACTGCTTGGAGAAGATGGCCTCGCCGATGACGTCCGAGGTTGTGAAGGTGAAGAACTTGTCGAGGTCGATGGGGGCGCCCGAGGCGGCGAACCTGTCGAGCCACCCGCAGAGGAGCTCGATGGTCTCGCCGATGTTGGGCTCCGACTGGATGATGTTGGACAGGGTGTAGGCGGGGGCCAGGTGCCGGGAGAGCTCGTTCTTCACGGTCGGGTCCGTGGCGCTCATGGGGTTCTGGAAGCGGCCATCGGGGAAGGCGATGACCTTGTACCAGTAGCCCTTGTGGAGAGATGCCCCGAGAACCTTGCGGACGGCGTCGGGGTGGCTGATGCTGACCTCATCCGGGGCAATGCGGACGAAGTGGCCTTAGGAGCTTGCGAGTTAGCCATGGGGTTGCGCCATGTCTCAGGGGTTACACGTAATGAGAGGAAAGAAACATTAAGACACACCATGCTTTTCGTGTAAGCGGATGAACTCCAGGTTTTGGTCCCCTTTGAGGATGCGGTGGATGTGCCACACGCGAGTGAAGCTGGCAATAAACGGGCCGGGGATGTCACTGATGGCTGAGAAGAAGCGGCGCCAGACACAGAGGGTCAGAATGGCAGCGCTGACCAACCTAGCAAGCTGCGGCAGGCTGAGACTCAGCAACTCGGTTAAACCTCCCATTGCTCAATTGGCAGTTAAGCACGACGTCTCCTCGGCTGGCACTGAGGGCGTGGGCGGGACGTGGTTCGGTAGTGTATGCCGGTTCCTGCTACTGCAATCCTGTGGCTCTGGTTGGTATCAGGTACCCACGGTAGTATTATTGTCAGATTAGTGCATTCCTGGTCCCAACGGAACCAAAGGATGCAGATGATGGGATCGGCGGAGTTTTAACACGGCCGCTCGCTCACGTCGCTGGCAACGTCGTAGTGCTTGGGGCGCGGGGGCCCGACAATGCTGGATGCTCGCTCTCCTTCAGCGTGCATGAGTTGTGGACACTGTGCCATCCCTGCCATGCTGCACTATTCCTCTTGTCGTTGGACGCTATGAAAGGTCTAACTGCGGCGAGGCGATCGGCAGTAGCAGGATTGGCTGCCGGAAGGGCGAGAGCGGAGAAGGACCGCTGAACAATTACCTATTTGATGCCTGGCTAGTGGTGGGCAACGTCGCGGGCGGAGCGGCACGGTGAGGGTTGGATGCCAATGTGCCAATGTCAGTGCGGTGGTGAGTTCCGGGGAGGGAGCCGGACGTCTCGGTCCGTGTGTGACACAAACAGTTCGGGATCCGGCAGTTGCGCCGTGGCTTTCGGATCCTTCGATGATATCCATCCAGAAAACCGGGAGTAGAGATATTTCGTTCGGTACCATCCGAGATAGATCACGATCACGACATCTGTGATTCAAATCTGTTCGCTAGCATTACCTGCAGCGACCCCCGAAACCCCCCTCATGGTGGCCGCCGCCCAGCATGCCATGGCGCCAAGCCCCTTGATGGGCCGCATCCCCTGCAAATCCCCTCCGCTAGGGACTGTACCGGGCCGGATTAGGGAGGTCCAACGCTCTGTGGGGCCGCTACCTCTCGGCAGACTTCCGCACGAGTGACAGCAGGACGGAGCCCATCACGGCATTCTCCCCTACTGGTCCGGCCGTCAGTATTTGGAAATTCGACTGGGAAGAAGAAAAAAAAGTCCGGATTTGCGGGCCTCTTTTGGAAGCGATACTGGAAAAGCAGTAACGTCCTTCGGCGCCCAGAGACCAGACACGCCAGAGTCGCAAGCGAGCCTGCTGAACTGTGGTTCCGAGTCAAGCTAAAACTTCGATACCGCCCTGTCAAATCACCCACGTCACCCCAAGGGAAAAAAGAAAGTAGTTGTTCAGGATTCTCATCCCACCAGGCATGGGATCGTGAATGAAGATCGGCTACTGCCTCCACCTCCATGAATTCCCCCACGTGTTGTAAAACGAGCCCTTGTGCGAACCATCCTTGGCCCAGACTGAGTACGACGCAGGCGGATATTGGCGGTATGAGGGCATAACAATAAGAGGGTACCCTCTCACGGAGCAATGGCTTCCGGCACCGCTGTGTTGTCTTGTCGAAAATTCCTCAGTTGTTCGAAGCACTGTTCGAAGTTATCAGTTGACCGGGGTTATTAGACCCCTTTTCACTCGTTTCCTCTTGTTTCGAAACGAATCGAGACCGATAGACATCATGGCCGATGCCCTTCCGCTGCCGACCAAGTTCGTGCCATTCCCCATCGTGACGCACAACCAACGGACCGTCCTGGGGGTGGCGATCGTATTTTCTATCTTGCCTGCTGTTGCTGTGACATTGCGACTGGTTGCACGTCGGATTTCCAAGAGGGCGCTGGATGCCAGTGATTACTGCATCGTCGCGGCTTGCGTGAGTTCGCTCGCTTGGCACGACGGAAGAGTTGGCTGAATGACATCCGATCTGGCAGGTCTTTGTGGTAGCTCTAGAATGTGTCAGCATCACTGCGGTGTTCAAGTGCGGCATTGGCTATGACCACATGATAGATGTTATGCTTGAGTATGGTCCGGAGCCTATCACGGATCTCTTCAAGGTATGAACTAACCTCTCAGTCTGCTGTGGAATGTGCTGACGCGTGTGTGCTTCGGCTAGCTCCTGATTCCTCTTCAATTCCTTTGGGCTCTCAGCCTTGCGTTCTCCAAGATCTCGATTCTACTGCTTTACTCCGCCGTCTTCGCCGTTCCTGTCGTCATCTGGACAACACGAAGTGTCATCGTCTTCATTGCCGCGTGGGCGTTGGCGACCATCCTCGCTGGCTGCCTGATCTGTACGCCCTTTGCCATGAGCTAGGACCAGACAATCCCCGGAGGGGAATGCGGCGACCAAGTGCTGTCTTTCACTGTCACAGGTTCCCTCAACCTGATCACCGATATCCTGGTCCTCGTGCTTCCTCTGCCGTATCTGGTGAGACTCCAGATGCGTCTATACAAGAAGCTCGTCCTGCTTGCCGTCTTCAGTATCGGTCTTGTGTAAGTCAATGCCACGCCGCTATCAAATTGTGAAAAACAATCTGACCTGATGCTTTATCTCATAGGACGTGCATTGTCAGCGCCATCAGGATCCACACCCTCAAGTCGATGGACTTCAACGACATCACGTATTCTCTGCCACCAGCCAACATCTTCTCGGGTCTGGAGCCAAGTGTGGCAGTAACCCTGGCTTGCGTCCCGTTGCTTCGGCCGCTGCTAGGTTGTAGCAAGTACTCTAGCAACGGGACAGGCGGCTATGCCTCCGGGTCTGGCACGCCATCCAAGGCGCTGGAGATCGAGGCGGGCGACAGCCGGCCATTCGAGCCCCTCACCGACGACAGCTCTCAGTATCGGTTGCGCCCGCTGGGACCCAACCACCATGCTGAGATTCAAAGTACCGCGAAGTCAGCGAACAGCCGGAGTAGCAGCGACTTAGAGCTAGATGGACCCGAGGGAATCCTTGTGAGATCACAGTGGAAAGTTGCTAGCAACAATCCACGACCCGAGCGACAACACCTCACGGAGGGCTAACTGGCCGTGGGTGACTGAAAAAGAAATAGACGAGCATCAACACATATGCGGGAATGCTTGAATAGAGATAGAATGGAATAGAAATAGAATGGGGCTCTTCACCTCACATAACAACCAATCCACCAAATCGATGACCCGAAAGGTACATATTTCGGGACTCAATACATTTAGTCTTTCCTAAGCAGTCACACGGCAGATGGTTATGCCATTTTGACACTCCACCAGGATCGAGTTCAATCGCGAGATAGGCTTCAGGGGTGTTTGTGTGTTTCGCGTTCAGGGGCTGGTGCTGTTGGGAGAATCGACGGCGGGGGTTGGCCGACGCTAGCCGAAGCGCGGACGGACGTCATTGCCAAGGTCCCTCTAACGGCGACTTGCGGGTTGCGTGAGCTCCCTCTCAACCATTGCGATTGACGTCAGGCAATTGAGAGCAGCTGGGCAATTGCACCTTCAAGATGCCTCCAAGGACTCGTTTCTCCCCCCATATGGTGGCGGCGCTCGCCCGGCCATCAAGACTGGCGCGTGGATCGTTTATCTTGCGAGCACGGTACTCGACCGAGACCAACAGCGGCCCTCTCGTGCGTGTTACCGACCTCCCAGCGCCGAATTCCGGTCACATTCGTGTCCTCGAACTCAATCGACCGGCGGCGCGCAATGCGATCTCGCGTGCGCTGCTATCATCTCTGCGCGACGAGATAGACGCCATTCACAGCCAATACGATGCCGCGACGGGCGAGGAGATCCCCGCGCCTTCGTGGAAGGAGCGCTTCAGCGGTCCTATGGGCGATGCCGAGAAGGGCCCAACACGAGCCTTGATTCTGGCTTCAGCGGTTGAGACTTCATTCTGTGCGGGCGCAGATTTGAAGGAGCGGAAGGGATTCACACAGGAGGAGTGGGTTTCTACCATCCTGACGCGGAACGGTCGGGCTGACAGATTGCTAGGACCGACGCTTTCCTCCTCAACCTTCGCACAACGCTGACATCGCTCTCCATTTTACCCATCCCGACTATCTCGGCCATCTCGTCTATTGCCCTCGGCGGTGGCCTCGAGCTTGCGCTTGCGACGCACTTCCGCGTGCTTTCGTCGAATGCGGTGGTTGGTTTGCCCGAGACGCGGCTTGGCATAATCCCCGGCGCGGGCGGTACATTCCGGCTTCCAGCACTTATAGGCGTGCCGCGTGCGCGCGATCTGATCGCTACGGGCAGACGCGTCTCAGCGCCTGAGGCCTACTTCCTCGGCATTGCGGATCGGTTGGTCGAGGTGCTTCCCGAGACAGAAGAGCAGGCAAAGGAGTGGGAGGCGATGGAAGAGGTGGATCGAAATAAGGAGATAATGGCTATGTCGCGGCGTGCGGTGTTGAGCGAAGCGGTGCGCATGGCGGGCGAGATCTCGGAGGGCGGGCCAATCGCGGTGCGGGCGGCTCTCAAGGCGGTTGCTGAGCCGAGCGAGATGATGGAGATAAGTATGTATGGCCGGGTTGTCAAGACGGAAGACCGAAATGAAGCTCTCAAGGCGTTTGGGGAGAAGAGGAAGCCCGTGTTCAAAGGCCGCTGAGCAAGAGTTCCCCACGGAAGTAGACAGGTAGCGGTTTTTGATCTTTGCTGCCAACGGACTTATCGATTAATGGAGCAACGATAAAGAGTCGACGTTCCCTGCCTCTGGAGGGTGACGCTTTCGGCGCATGGCATCGCTTGGTTTCGGTTCCCTACGAGCTCTCATCCGCACCTTCCTCGAGCTTTCTTGGGACATTTAGTGCTCTGGAATAGAGGAGAAGGTACCGTTCTAGGGCTGCCGCTAGCTCTTTGATGACAGATCAAGGCCTTAAATAGGTACCAACCTCCAAAACCAGGGGAACTTGGTGGCAATGTAACAGCGAACTGAGTGCAGCTGTTGTGAAAGGGCCAAAGTGGCGGGTTAGGGTTTGCCGTGGGAGCGCGAAGCAAGTGGGTCCTTGTGGGATCTTGTGGTCCAAGCTCCTTCGCGTTTTCCAACACGGCGATTTTTGAAGCTTCGTCACCATCAACCATTATTCAAGCAAGAGCGCGTGTTGGAAACAGCCATTCCCTGCGCCAGCCTCGAATCAAAGCCCCGCGCCTTCTTTTGCAAGAGAGATGCCCACTTGGCCTTGAAGTCGGCTCTATTCCTTCCTCCCCCCACATTTCGCGCGATGCAGACGGCACCCAGAACGCGGCGCACGGCGCAAAACACGCAGCACACGTATGAACAACCTCATCGACTGTTGAGCAATGGCTCCAGGCTAGATTGCTGACCTCCCTTTCTACAGATATCCCATCGGCTGCCGAGTACACGATGTGAAGACCTATCCCGTGCAGTCTCCCCAGGGAGCCACGGTTTTCCTCTACGGCCACCAGAATGGCGTCACTCTGGTCTGGCGCGGCGGCAAGAGGCTCAAGGCTTTCGTGCCAAAGGAGAAACAAAACGGCGCGAAGAACGACGACGCGGTCATGATTATAGATTCCGATGACGACGCACCCGCGGCGGCTTCCGTGCCGACCACCTTCGTCGACAAACCCGAATTTGAAGACAGCCCGACCGCGAATGCCTCTTCGCTCCCCGAGATCGTCCAGACATTGGACTTATCACTGGGCTCCGCTGCACTTCGACTGGCTGTCCTGCCCATGCCACACTGCACACCTGAAGACGCCGCGTGGAATGGGGCGGATATCCTCCAAAATAAGATAGTTTTCGCTGTAGCCTGTGCTACCAGCGACATCTTCGTTATTACGCTCCCATTGACGCCGCCTTCACACGAGAGTAAGGCTAGGCCAGAGCTACGACAGAACCTACTGGCTGGAAATGCCGGCAAAGGGGTATGGGGAGAGACTGTCAGCTTGCTTGGGGGCCAGAGTCGACTTGGCGAGGGGATTGCTATCACCCTGGTGAAGCCAATCTCAGGCTCGCGGAGCAGATCATCGGAGCGCATACCGACTCAGTCGGGAACCCGTGCCGTTGTCGCGGCACATTCTCGCGAGGCGAGTGGTACCCTGCGTTTCTGGGATGTCCCGCTGGGTACGAAGCCAGGCACGGTCTCGCGGGTTGAGCCGTTCCAGACAGAGTACCTACCTTCGCCACTAGCCAGCATCTCCTTCAACCCAACACACATTACACAGCTGCTGGCTGTTGCCTCATCGCAGGCAGCCCGTATCTACGACTATTCTGTTCCATCGCTTCCCCTGGACGAAACTTCTGAAGGCCCATTTCCGACACAGGGCTCTTGGCTGCTTTCGCTATATCCACCCTTTGCCCGTGGGTCTGCAATGGCGACAGCACGAAAACCTATTGTTGCCGCCAAGTGGGTTTCCCATGGCCACGCAGTGCTGGCATTGCTCGCCGATGGGCAATGGGGAATATGGGATATTGACGGCGCAAGCCCATCGTCAAGTAGCTCTGGTGCGGGGCTCTTTAGCAGAGCAAGCGCTGCTCTTCGCGGCTCGGCAATCACGGCTTTTGGCGTGACTGGACATTTGGAGGGCACAAGTCCTCTACGGAACCCAGCGATGCAGAAATCCCCTGCAGCTCCCGGATCCGGCGAATTTGTGCCAATGACTCCACACACAAGGCGTGATGCCGTTGCCACATCTATTATTGGCGGATCAGATAAACTCGCCGGTGTTCGAGGTGGGATCGATGTTGTCCAACATGCCCCGTCCCGCGGAACTGGCCCCGGAGACGAGAGCGCCATCCTCTGGCTGGGCGGCGCAGATCCCGTTGTGTCGGTTATTCCAGTTATCTCTCGATTTTGGGAGTCCCAAATCCGCCGCGCCTCTGGCGGTGGTAACATCTGGAGTGGCTCTCAGCCTGCTCGGATGATTCGCCTTACCGATCTCGGGGCTGGACTCCTTGGGGAGAGGTGCACTGGTGCCGTTGGTATTTCCAACCCCGGCCACCCATCTACTGGGGCCAACGGCTCGAGCACCCCGAGCGACAATGAAGAAAGCAGCTCAGAGAGTGGTCTCCCCATTGAGGTACTGCTCCAGGGAGAAAGCCGCGTTATCATTGTCCAAGAGAGCGGGGATGGAACAACACTTACAAACCGCCTCCTTGGCGCTCGTAAGAAGCCGCTCGCGGAGTTACGAAGTGCCAGAGCCATCCTCGCCTATCCCCGCCCCGAGAAGCCACACAGCGTTGCGTTTAACCTGAGTGTGTCGAACCGTGGCGCGCTGATGCGCCCCCGAGAACCCGTCAAAGGTGTATTCGACAATGTCGATGAGGATATGGACGTTAGACCATCGACCGAGGCTGACGACTCGGCGGCCAATCCATCGAGGGATACCGGCTTTCTGTTCGCTAATGACTTGAACTACGCCGCTGATGTCCCCGATGATGAGTCGCAGGCCGAGAACAGGGATGTCGACCAAGAGATTATGGATATAATGGAGATTGACCGCGAGTTGGAGGAGATGGAGGCCCATCGAGACCGCGGCACGAAGCGTGTCTTCTTCGAGGAGGGATAGAATACCAATACCGAGGAGACATATCCGTCTTTCCAGCCTCGCCAACGCCAAGGACGCTGGGTCGAGATCCGTTCACCCCTCAAGAGCCCGACGAAGAAACGCCTCGTTTTCTTTGAGAACGGCGATCGTCACTAAATGAACGGGGATTGGTGATGGTGGATGGACAGGAAGACGTGAAGTGTGGAATTGGCTAATGGAGATTGGCCCGAGGCTGAAGGGGAGGGCGAGAGGCTTATACGTTTTGTGTCAGACGATCATCACACGGCATTACGCCATCTCACCCAGAGCCTGCGTCAGGAATGGAGAAAAAGGATTCCGTTCCCAGTTCGACGGGCCACGACCAAGTCGAAATGAGAGGCAACGAAGAAGCTGTACGATACCCGAGAACGAGCCGATGCTCGCGATCAACAACAGCGCAAAATAGCGACCAACGAATCATGATTCTCAAAGGAGAACGCAAACCCCTCCTGTTCCGCAGATTGCATCCAGTGACTGTTAACCTTCTGTTCCCTCATCTCCCCTCGATGTCCCCCGCAATTTTATTTTCCGACATCCGCACGGCTTGGTGGAGTGCAAGGCGAGAACCATCCTTGACGCTCTGTATTCCGAGCGGTATATTAAATGTGTTTGTGACCATCTTGCCCATTGAGTCTAGGATAACATCCTTGGCATTTGGAGGTGATGATGTATTGTTGCAAACCGCCGGCGCCTTGGGAGGTTGGGAGGGATTTCGGCTTCCAGTGGTGGGAGGTGTGGAAGCCGCCCTACTTCGCAGTCTTCCTGTCGCCTGCCTTCAGGCGGGCGGTCGGTCGACGAAGCGACGAAGCTGGGGTGATGCGCGTCGGTACATTCCTTTACGTTTCCTGTGAATTGATGTTCCAGGCGCGAGGCAGCGACAAGTGTCGGCCTGGCGCACGTAGTCCATGATGGCGTCTTATCCAGACAACGGCTAACCGAGTCACTACATACACATCGCAGAGGTTTAAGACGGTAGTAGAGAACCAATAACTCCGAATCTCCGTTCGAGACAGCTCTGATACCATCAGCTGTCCGGCTAATGCAATTACGTGATAAAAGGGATATAATACAGCATGCTAGGCATGGACGACGTCTCGTTAATCATTCCCTCGGTAGCTTCCTGGCGCCCGCACTCATCATCTCCCTCCTCCATCACATCCACATCGCTCTGGTCCCATCAAAGCGACTTTCGGGCCTTCTCAGCTGCGCCTTTTGCCTGGCCTGCAGCTTTGTTGGCGTTGCCCTCAGTCTTGCCCATCACCTCGCTCGCGGTACCCTCAGCCTTTCCTGCCATCTCGCTAGCAGTGCCCTTGGCTTTCCCTACCATCTCGCTAGCGCTGCCTTTGGCCTGGCCAGCGAGCTCGCTGGCCTTTCCGCTGGCCTCGCCCTGAGCCTGTTTTGCCTTGCTGGCGATCTGGTCGGCGGTAAGGTTCTCGGTTGCCTCCTTGACCTTGTTGGCGACATTGGCTGAGAGGGAAGGTTAGCTTGTGCTCGACTGGGCTGTCATGATTCATCGGCTGAAGCTAGGTAGGTAGGTACTCACCACCAATGTTGATGCCGTCGACGAGCTTGTCGCTCACGGCGCGGTCGACTGTCTTAAGCGTGTCCTTGGTAGCATCGGCGACGGACTTTTGCATCGTCACGCTCGTAGAGAAGGCAGCGCGTGGGGAAGAGGCGGCCAGAGTGCGGGGCATCTGGAGGGTCGCCATACGGCGGGTGGCAGCTTGGAACGACATGGTGAATGTGTGTGTTGGTGTTTTGGTGTTGGTGAGTTTTTGGAAATTGGCAGCAGGAAGAGATTGCTTTTGACTGGTGTGCAAATTGATCAGGAAGATTGGATTGCTATGGAAAGGTTTGCTGTGTGCGAGGACGGCGCTGCACTGGTTCGTTTTAAAGCTTCGGTCTGGTCGTGATCGTCGCGCAAACGATGGCAGGCATGATTTCGTGGTGATGTCATAGCTCCCCACCAGCGGCTTTTAGTGGGGCACCTGCGGCCGCGCACATGCCAATGACGCCAGATGGCGGGGGCGCCACAAAGAACGGCCGGCGCAAGGCACATGCATTTGGAGAAGGTTCGAGGGGGGTGTTTGGAAGGGTGCGGACGCTGTGCTGGGGTTTCCTTGGAGGGGTTGGGCGAATGTAGAGGCTCGCCTTGCTTTCCATGGTCGCCGTCCCGATCGCGGCCGGATTCTTGGCACGGAGATCGGGGTGTTTGGTGGTTTTGGGGATTGGGGATTAGAGATGCATCATAACACCACACCTTGCAATTTACTCTCGTTGCGTCTAAGTTTGAAGACACTTACATAACGACCCATTGCTTTGTAGGTTCGAGCTATCAGATGGACCGCTTACATCGACCGATTTCCAGTGCGGAATGACGTGTCTAGGCGCCCACAGACATCGCTCGGCCAGCGTCTTCAAAACCGCTTTGGCTTCACCATTCTTCCACATACGACCATACCCACTGGAGAACTCGGGATCCCGTCCGCTCTCCCATAGATAAGCCAGTGAGGGCCAGACTAGTAGTTGGGTCGGTGACGACCAGCGAATCCCTGGTGTTGTATGTCTTTTTGCTGTTTTTCTTTTTTTTTGGCTGGGACGCTTCTCTTTTTATCGAGGAGAGACGATGAGAGGGCAGGAGGCATTGTCATGGTAAGTATGATAAGGATGGGCAAGATAGAGGTCATTCATTGTGCAGGTGGACTATCGATACAGAGACTCGTCGCGCCTTCCACTGCTTGCCGCTTGCCAAAACGTAAGCGAAACCCTTTCCCGATTTCCCCTTCTGCAGTGATCCAAATTCGCTGTCAAAATAACCAGCACACAGCCGTCATCTAGTCGCACCAAATATAACACCCCCAAACGTTCCCAGGGTCGCTCGGGCAAGGGTAACCGCCCCCGTTGTACTTCTCGATGGGCGTGCCGCCGATGCCCCTGCATGTGGTGTCGACGAGGCAGAGGCATTTGCGCTCCGGATTGCCGGTGCAATATCCGCCGACGCTGGCTGAGGCAAGGGATGCCATTGCGGCGAGGAGAAGGGCGGATACAGTCTTCATGTTGACCCAAGTTGTGATGGCGGTGGTGTTATTGTTTATGAGGTTTGGGTGTTGGAAAAGGGGAGGAATGTAATGTTAGATTGTGGGAACAAGTTTGGGAGATGTAGATACATCGGGCCAGGAGAAATAGCGATTTAAATACTCGAATATTTGGAATTGCGTTCTCTTCCATTAGGCAGTAGGTAGGTACTGTCAGTGGCGGTGAGTGATTGTCGGAGGACTTCAAGACTTCTGGATACTAGGATTTAATTTTCCCTTGACCGCAGCACAGCCAATCCCAGCCTTTCTATACAGTGAATCCGGGGTACATGTTGCTATTGTTGTGCTCGGGTCTGCATCGAATCTATTTCTTGTAATTGCGGCTCAACAATCGTGCCGGTCTGACATCGCCTGGTTCCCCAATTCAGGGGTAAGGCGAGTTGTGCAAACCAAAGGATTGGGCGTCAGGGACCGCGTCCAAGACACTTATTCGGTTGGATATATTACGATGTCCTTCTCCGCGGATCAATTGAGTTTCGATTTGTCGCACCTGATTTCGTATTTCGTATTTTGCTGGCTGTTGAAAAGGGGGCATTTCGCAAGACGGGCTTTGGAGTAAGCCCGGAATGACAACATAAAGTCCGCATTTGTAGACCTTCCTTCCTGGGCTATGATATACAGGAACCGGCTTGGAATTGCCCCGTTCTATTGGTATCATCACGGGGACTGGGCCGAAAAAGGGGAGCAACATGCCTCTCGATATCTGCCTATGACTTCACACTCATAACACTATGTTGAGACCTAGAATCCCGAGCCGAATTAACCCAACACCCAATGTTCACCTCCTCAAATCAAAGTTTCCATGCCCTAGTAGGCCAAAGCTAGCGTATGAAACCACCAATGCAGAAGCCCCCCTGAGATCTGGCATATAGTCCAATTGAAAGCCACTTAAGCAGTGGTGACACAAGAAGCACAAATGGCAGATGCAGCCGTGGCAACTGCGGGCCCCGTGTCCGTACCGCAATTGCTGGCTACACAAGGAGCTGCGGTGGCTTGCACTGCGTCCGAGTTGGCGCATTGGCATGGAATGTCCCAGAAGTCGGTGCAGCCAGCGACCGAAGCTGCCGATGTAATGCAAGGGATCTATAGTTGGTTGGTGTCAGTGATGAAGGGAATGAAGAGGCTGAAAAGGGTCGGTCTTACAGCGCAGACTGGCATCAGCTCGGTGGCGGGACAGTCTGGGAACTGGGCGTGGCTTGTGGCAACCAAGAGGGCCCCGGCGAGGAAATAAAGCGATTTCATGCTGTGGTCACGGTTTTGGAAGCGTTGAGGTAGAGAACAAGTATGGCGAGAATCGGTACTTGATTTCTTGAGCGGGACGCCTAAACAGTATTGAGGGAAAGCAGCCTTGAGTGTCGGAAGACAGTGGAGGGGATATATATCTTCCCCGTCTGCATGCCGCTCTTCATCTGTCACATTAGTATCGCCGTGATGGCAGTATCAGCGACCCGGGAGCTGATCTCCCCACCTGAACTCCTCTCACAAGTCATACGTTCTCGGTCAGGGGTAACGCGATGAGGAGATCGAGGCTCGACACGCGGTGGCACAGGCGTCTGATGATTTTGTGTGCTGCAAATAGCGGTGAGCTGAATGGCTAGCATCCTGTGCATTTAGCACTAGAAGGGACGTATCACGGGCCAATCGATCATTCTGGGTTGAGGTTCCGTTGCACTTGAATCACCCCCAGCTGTCAACGGCGGTTAGTTGCAGGATTTTGGTGCGAACAAGCAATACCTTGAAGGCCTCGATGGCGCCGACTCAGCATAAGTGCGGTTGGTCAAGTGGATCGAGTGACGCTAAACTCCAATGCAGACGGTGTAAGTGGTGGCTGGAGTTCCAAGTGTGACAACACCATCTGGGGCGGATTGCAACATTGGTACCTATGAGATTCCCGTTTCACAGTGACTATCAGTAATATTGTAAGACAAACGCCAAAACAAAACTTCAGGTATTCCAAATCTATCTTGCTATCCAAGATATCGATAACCCAATATGCCCAATATACCCAATATGCCCAAAAGACTCCATAACACCTACCCCAAGTTCTCAAACAGTTCTTCTGTCACAAAGAACCGGGAAATTCACTGTGGGTTTCCTCCAGGCTTGTACGTTGCCAGGAAGAACCTCCCTGACCTTTTAGATGCATCTCTGATTCTCGGGTGGTGGTACACAACATCGAACGCGTGCAGCTCGTTACCGCGGTATGCCGCGTTAGCACTGTATATGGCGCGCACAGGTCCAGGGCGCATGCCCTGGGTGTAAGTGTCCGGGATAATTGGGTACTCCCGCCGCGGGGATTCCGACTTGAGTGTAAGATTCTCATCGTTACGGAATTTCTTCGGATACTGAGTAAAGGATGAGGGTGGAGCCTGAGACGTAACGGTGGCGACCTGGGCTCTGACATGAGAGGCGGGAATATGCCAGTGGCTCGGATCGGAGTCCTTCAACAGGGTGCAGGAATACTAAAAAGCCACGAAAATCAGTTCAGTGCTCTGGCGACTGCCATCACCCACGGTGTTGACGCCAGCCTTATCCAGGTACCTGAGGTTCGGGAGTAACAAAGTGGCAGAAGATGTACTGACGTATGAACAAACTGACAGCGACCTTTCGTTGCCCTTGCCCTTCAGCAAGTTGGCCGAGCCCCTGTCAGTCTGGTTGGAACTGGATTCCGAGATGCGACTACCGCCAGCCCGGGCACTTGCTGTGGCGCCAACTGCTTTCTTCTTTCTTTTGAATGCGTTCTTGGCACCACTGGCCGCTTCCCCGAAGCAGTGGATGAAAAACTTCTAAACCATGTGTTAGTAATTCAGCCCCTTGTTGAAATTTCAGAGATACATTCGAACGTACCAGAGCACTAGTCGCAAGTGACCACGGTGTTTTTGGTCTTGCCGGTTCATCGTGGATAGAGTGGTCATCATCGCTTGGAACGTCGTCGACGGGGTGGGACGTCTGGACATCGTGTATATTGCCGTGGATATCAATCACTCCCCACTTAATGACAGAGCTGTATGTCGGTTTCAGACCTGCTGAGGGCTCAATCTTGTTTTTGGCGTACTGGCCATCATCATATCCAATCTCGAATTGGGTTGTCTGGTAACAGTGGGGCGTGTGGGTAAGCTGAGTCATTTCAGGAAGAGATGGCGTCTAGCTCTGCTCGCGTTCCGCTGTGTAGGTGGTTTTGATGCGAGTTACTAGAGTGAGAAGTGTGGCTGGAGGTAACGACAAATACTAGCAGAGGGACAGTGGTAAGATACTGCTGATGATACAAGACGGTTGGAGCAGAGAAAATGTCAACTTTATACCTATAGCTTGGGAACCTCTTCCATCTTAGTTAATAGTTGTGTTGCCATTATCAGGAATAGCTATCTGAATAACTCAGCTGTTCTTGAAATCGATTCGACGGTCATACTACTCCTGTCATCTGGCGGAGGAAGCGAAACCAAAGAAACACTTGTTTCTTGTTTCAGGATTAAACTTGAGATACTAAGATGATATGACAAGTCGGGTCGCAATTGCTCAAGGAAAGTGAGCAGGGGAAAGTCAGAAGACCCGATGTGCGACAAGCCCTTCGATCCTCTTCGGTCAGTTCTCTTTCATTGTCGAGCAGTGAAATCCATAGAACCGCGATTCGGAGATGACCTCAAACCGGTCGGGCAGTAACCATTGTGGTAGAACCGCTTTCCGGGTTCAAGAATCCGAGCTGTCAGTTTCGTGCATGAAACCCGCTTGGTTCGACCACCCGAAATCCACAACAAAGGTGATATGGTCAATGGCCTTGTCCTCTGACAACGGGCACGTGGCTTACCGCCAAACCAAGTTACCAGCGCGCTATAAGTCTCTGAAACCTGCAATTGAGGAGACCAGGGATCGCGTATTCAGCACGGTGAATAGGTTGTTAGCCCGATCCTCAGATATAGTCATGATTGAAGCATGGGGACATACAACGAAGGACTTTGATCGAGGTCGCTGAGAAGGGCCTGGCTTATTCTTGATATTCGCCAGTTTATCTGACGGATGCGTGGGGAACTCTTCTTGAGATGGTGTGATTTGAGTGTGGCTGGTTTCCATGTTGACAGTTGGAATGGTACGGGGATGTTGATAGTTCAACTGGTAAGGAATGTTGATATTTTCACAGGAGCTGGTAAATGGAGTGGAACGATGAGATGGAGAGTGATGCTGACGCTGAAAGACATTCGAGCGTAGAAAAGAAGATGATTATATAGTTTAAGCCCCGCTATCATGCCTTTCACCCCCATCACCATCTTAAGAAACGGCTGTGTGAGTAACTGAGCGGTTCTCGAGATTGATTGGATAGTCATGCTCTCGTGCTACGGCAAAATAAGGCTGAGACCAAAGACACAATTGGTGCTGGTTTCAGGGCGAGGTAAGTCAGAATGTTTTCTTGTGTTTACAAGACTTGAGATATGACAGGCCGAAGTTGCTTTGTGAAAGTGAGCAGGGGACAGTCAGGAAACCCGAAGCGTGACCTGCCCCTTTTCTTTCACAGCCCTTCCCATGGATCCCGAATGTCTCAGATCCGCATTGCAGAATGGGCCCCATTATAGCAGTGATCAGAAAATATGTTGTTTTGGATGCAGTCCCCGAGCTGGAGAGCCCGAGCTGTCGATTTTCTTTGTTCCATCTGACTCAGCTCCCGAAATATAGAACAAAGGCAATAGGCTGAATTACATTGTTTGCCGACTATTTGAGTGGCACGTACCGCAAGATGCCCAGTCCAGAGCCATGCACAGGGCAAAGTTGTTCTTTTCGGCCCATGAATAATAACAGGCAATATGCTCTGCATGTGATCAATGGTGACACAACGCAGGACGGTTGTACCCCTACTGAGATCGATGCTGACTCTTATCCCTCTTCTCATCATTATTAGCAACAAGAGGGTAGTACACTCTCTGGGGTTGTCCCGGCACTCGATGCTCTTTGTAGGCGCGGGGGTATCGATACGAGGTTGATTGTCCGAGGGATGGAGGGGCATAGCGGATCTGGCGTCTGACGGAGATGGCGGCGATGGCGCGGAAGTCGTCGTCGTTGTCGAGGATTGGAGGAGTAGTGGAATGCCTCGAGGGGAGAAGAGGGGGTTGTTAGTCTGGGAGGAACTGGTGGTAATATGACTTGGGGGGGGATGAAGAGATGGGAGGAATGGGATGTCATTGTGAGGGGGGTGAGACCAACCTCTGAATCATCTCTGGTTTGTGATGAGGGAGAAGCTCCCGGTGGGGACCCGCTGGTATTCTCAATGGGAGCGGTGACGCCATCAGGGGCGGTACCGCCATCTCCGGGTCGGATCCTCAGAAGGGCTTCCCAGCCGTGGCGTTCCAAGGTGTCCTTCGCCAGGTTTTGTTAGTCTCGACTTAAACACCGAAAACCACACGTGGCCTTGCAAACATACATGGAACTTTCGAGGATTATACGACAATGTTGATGCCCGAGAGCCGGAGTCGGCGGCAAGTAGTTGTGGTTGATAGAGAGTCGGTTCATAGTCGCGACTCGGAACAATGTTTCGCGAATAAAAAAGAGGCCCGCAGACCATCTTTTCCAGCGGAATACAGAGGTTTTTCATCTTGAGGGGTTGAACAAGTACAGAGTACCGATGATTGGATGGCAGTATTGGCAGACAGAGGATGACAAGACGAATGTTGACTTGAAGTCTATTGTCTTTGGTTCTGGGACTTAGATAAGAGCAACTAGGTATCTATATATCCTGTTTCTATCCAGGAAGAGCGCATTTACAGCCTCTTTCTCCGGCTGTCCCGTCGGTGGACGGGGGAAAATGGGTCCCAGCACCCTGGCTTGACGGCGAGGCCAGTTTCCTACACAGGAGTGAAGAAACATGGAGCATGCCCAATACCCAACGGAGGAGAAGTCTAGGTAGTTTCAGAATTGGGTGTGCTGGTAAGCCCATTATTCCCCATTCGTTCAGGGTTTACTGCCTTGACACCAGATAAACATGAGAAGTGAGCAGGGGATAATTCGAAACTCACAGAGGTACCTCGTCCACTGACGGTCTTCCAGTCTGGCCGGCTGGATCCCGTCTGTTCAGCGGGAGGCCTATCATGATTCATCCATATCCACCCGTACCTACTAGTTGGATAACTCGCGCTGTCAGGTGGTGTTGACGATGACCGTGTCTGGTACGGTTGCCTGAAGGATAAACAAAGAAAAGACGCAGAACCATTGTTTGCTTTGTCTGTTGAGACTCCGCGCATGCAACACGTGGCTGAAGACAGTCCATACATGATGGCAACTCATATTCACTCAGACGAGCAGTCGTGAAGAGCCACAATGCTAAGCTTTCTACAATTATCTGGGGTCCAAAGATGATTCACGCTCTCTGATTCGATGTTGATAATACACAATGAAACGCAAAGTTTAGCCGAGTGTACAAAGAGCCGGCTAAGGCGGCGAAAGAACATAGCTATTGTTGATTGGTCCGTGGTTCTACTTCTGACCTGTCTCAAACGAGGTGGATGTTTCCAAATATCCAAATATCACAACACTCATGACTGCCGAATAGCCTACCAAAGCTCACAAGTTGGCTTCTTGCTTTCGCACTGGAAACTCTCCCTGAACTCCCGGCTGTTCGACATAGTTCCGAGGATTCTCGCCCACTTCGGAGCATGGGGGTCCGTGTAGATGCGGTCGATGGCGGTATCAGGGCGCGACTTGCCACACCACCAGTTCGAATATGAGACAAAGAAAAGCTGGTCTTGGGTAAAGTGCTCCAAGCCAGGTAGGTGCGCGTTAGGCTTCTCCTTTGCACGAAGCGTCCAAGCTTGGAAGGAGGCCGAGAGACCACCTGCGTCGGCGATGTTCTCGCCAAGAGTCAACCGACCGTTGACGTGAAGGGGCTTCTTGTCAGGCCCGGGAACAGTGTAGTTGGCGTATTGATCTACAAAGCACTGGGCGCGCTCCTCGAAGGCCTTGACTGTCGCATTGCTCCACCAGTCGGTGTAATTTCCGTACTGATCATAGTGGCGACCCGTCGAGTCGAAGGCGTGCGAGAGCTCGTGGCCAGCAACGGAGCCAAAAGCGCCATAGGAGACATAGGCGGGGACGTCGACATCAAAGACAGGGAACTGCATGATGCCGGCGGGGAACTGTAGCGAGTGTCAGTATAACTCTGCGGTCACATGGTTGTGCCAACTTACGACTATCTCCGCCCCAGACGGATTGTAGTAGGCATTAACTGTTGAGGCCGTCATGCCCCAGGCCTCTCTGTCGACTGGCTTGCCCAGGGCGGACCATTCCTCATTAACGTCGAAGGCCCGCGCGGAGAGGGCGTTGGCGAAGAAGGTATTGGAGCTGACCGAAAGCTTCTTGTAGAAGGAAGCCAGACTGTCCGGGTTCATGATATCAGGGCTCTTGGTCGGATAGCCAATCTTCTGCACGATTTTGTGCACCTTCTCAATGGCCTTGTCCGTTGTCTCGTCGTCCATCCACTCGGTTGCCTTGAGCTTCCTGATGAACTCGCTCTTGATGTCCGAGACAATGAGGTCACCGAAGTCTTTGGCTTCTGCTGAGAAGGCCTTCTCAATAAAGAAACGCGAGAGGATCCAGCCGACAGCGCCATCGACATGATTTACACAGGTCCTCCAGCGCTCAGCCTTAGTATTAGGATCCTATGATTTGTTAGCTTGCGGTATTTGCATTTGAAAGTGGTGATTTTCGTACCTTGCCAGCCAGCTCGTTGACAAAGCCCTTGTATGGCTGAACGACAGGGGAGTCAATGTATGAATACAGAGACTGAACTGCCTTCCAGATAAAGTAGCTCTGCAGAAGAGCGCCATCGTTGTGCTTCTCGACTTTCTCAATGATGGCTTGCAGCTCCTTCATGTACTTGGGCGAGGCCACGATCAGACGGTCCACTTTGAAGTCAGAAGAAAGGCCAGAAATAATCTTGGCCAGGTCAATCTTTGGCGTCAGCGCTGAAGCATCCTTCAGGGACATTGGGTTGTAGGTTTTCTGTTCAAGTCAGTTACTTGTCTCTGCTGGTCACAGAGGGGGAGACAAACGGTGACATCCTGGCGCTCTTCGCTGCTTGGAGACGCGGCAGCAAGCAACTTCTCCAAGTCCACGACCCCCGCGAGAACATCCTTGTTCACTCCCGGCGTCAACAGGGACAGAACCTCGACAACAACATTCTCGTACTTCTTGACAAGAGCGTCATCCTCGTAGCGCTCCTTTGACGGGAGACCAATCCTCCAGGGAGCCGAGACCTGGACGACCACAACATCCGGGTTCGTGTCGTCAGCACCAGCGCCAGGCGAGACAAGGGCCGAGATGCCATACTTGGCGAGAAGGAGGATGGTGTCGCTGATGGCGTTCTCCGAGCGGCTGGCGGTGAGGGGAAACGTCTCCTTGATTTTCTCCACAATGTGGGATAGCGGAAGGATGCCGAGATCCTTGATGGTGTCCTCGTCCAGACAAGCATTGTAGGCCGAGGTCAGCTTCTCGAAGTTGTCCTCGTCCACAGAATGGCTCGAGGCGGCAAGCTGCATTGGCGAGAAAAAGGAGTGCTTCGAGGCATTGGGATACGGAGCCTCCAGAATGTGGCGGAGCAGAAGCTGCGAGTTCTCCGACATGATGGTGCCGGTGAATGCATCGCCTTGGTCAGGGCGCAAGTCATGGCGCTCCCTCCAGCCGCCGCAGACAAGCTCCTCGAAGTTGGTGCAGGGGTCGAGCTCCTTGTACTTGGGCGAGAGGTTGTAAAGGATCTCAGACGAAGCGTGGACACAGGCCGGGGTTAGGCAGGTGTCGGCGGAGGTGTCGGACGGGGGCGCGGGGGCAGGCACGACGGCAGGTGGAGCCATGAACCGCATGCAGCTGTGGACGAGCGCCAAGCTGCCAATTGACAGAACGGCGAGCCGTACTGGCCAAGGAGGGCGGCGTCCATGACAGCGGTGGCGGCGAGTCTCGGGGATACCCTCCGATCGTTCGTCCGCACGCATCAGCGCGGCCTTCTCCGACTCCATGTTGGCTGTCGTCATCGGCGCTGGTGCCTGCACGTGCGCGGAGGTCAACGAGCACGTGACGAGCCGAAATATCGCTTTTAGCCTGGCGATGATACCTAAGAAGGTGTGAAGTCCTCAGGAAGAGCAAATTCCCACCCGTGCGGATGGTTTTGGTGTAAATTGAAGATGGGTTTGATGGATGTTTTGATGACGTTCGGTTGTTGAATGCTGGTGGTGATGAGACAAGCCAGGTGACCGGCCGGATGAACCCGCCAGGGGCCGTGCGCGGTGGCTGGGGCGAAGAATAGTGGGGCAAACCACTGGAGCAAAACATCCGATGACTACACAAAGCCCCACCTGGAGGATTGGACATCGCTGTCTTGCAAAAGACAATCAACGTGGCAGAAGTTGACTGCTCGTTGACTTCGGTCTATGAGTACAGTAGTATCTTTTGATACACCCTCCACTTTGGCACCCGCGTCGCAAGCACCCGCAATGACGAATGTGCTTGCGATTCTCGGAACAGCCCTCAACCAAACGCCGACCAACGCATCCTAATCCTTTGCTGACCAGTCGGCTAAAACCCAGTCGGCCACAATCCAGAATAGGCAGGTAACTTTCTCTGTTACGAAGATCGCGCTCACAAACCGTGTTATCTTTGGCCCGGATAGGTCCGCCGGATCGCAGAAGCCACTCAAAGACCATTGTGACTCGAGGGCCACAATGGGTTGGCGACTGGAACCAAGAGCCTTTGTGTCCAAGGTCGGTATTTTGGAATTACTCTTGTTTAAAGTCAGGACCCCCCCTGCCCTGCTCCCCCAAACCCAGACCGGTTGAAAACTGGACAGTGCTGCCGCACTTGAACACATTCTTAGTGTTAGGAGGGAGTTGAAACGCTGTTCCTGAAGTTGGCAGTGTGATCAGAAACCTCGATGCATAAAAGGCAATGATGAGATGGCATGGCCTCACAATATCCTCAGGCTCTTCAACCTTCTTACTGATCCCGCTTACCGATCTCAGCTGAAAGACTTGAAAAACTTCTAGAAAACAGCGGGTTCACAGCAACCTAACGACAAAACTACTCTCAAAACACAAACATGGTCCGCATGTTTTCTTCTCGGGAGGTTTTGGACTTCTAGTATGACCACTGAGCCAACGAGGGCGGGGAGAAGCTGGCTAGATTTCTCTCAGTCTTCGTCATTACCCTGTTAGAGGAAGAGGGAGAGGAGGGCGAGCCCTCGGAGAATCCAGGCGACACCACTAATGTTGCCAATGATCAAGATCCCCAAGAGGACCATCCTGCCCTTGATTCCGCTGCTTCAGAGAATCTTCCCAACGTTGATGAGGCTGCCACTGCTGCCTCCGGTCATGGCGTCCACGAGGATATCCCAATTGGGCTCGTCAACGACTCAGACTCAACCCGAGTGAATGATAGTGAATCCATCATCCTTCGCAATAGATCGACAGTCCTTTCCTCAGGCGCACCCCGCGACAGGCTTCTTGGGTGGCCAGAGGCGCGTCAGGGGTGGTTCACGAGTGCCACGCCTGAAGTGAATTAGGACACTCAGAGCTCACAGACAACCGCGCCTCCCAGTGTTTCGACCGACGATGAGCCAGAGGAAGATTCGCCCTGAGAAAATGGAAGGCGAAGGTGAGACTCCCTACTGGTAGGAGGATAATACCCCTCACTGCCTCACTTAGGTAAGATAAGGGAAACAAAACGAAATCGACTGATTGATGCGAACTATTGCCTTGAACCCTGCGCTGAGGACCTCGCGAATAATATACAGTGCATATGCAGCTAGATATCTCATTAATATAAACCTTTCCCACGTGGAAGGACGTACGGCATCTTACCCCGCGTGGAACTCGAGAACAGCCACCGCCATATAGTGATACGAAAATGTAGATGCGGGAGCCACGTTACATCACATGGCGCTCCTACACTTTGCATCAGACTAGTGAGGCAGTGTCCTAGCCCGTCGACGCCTTGGCTATCACGACAACTCCTCAACCATATTCGGAAATTCGTTGCTCTGGAAACAAGCACAAGAAGGCTGGAAGTATCACAAAGTTCGGAGATTGGAAGGCAAACCGCCGCTCCGAAGCTTGCGGTTCCATTCTTCTAGAAAAGCTGTCAGAATCTCAAGTACCACAACACACGCCCATCCCACACCCGAGATAACAACCGTAGCGCGGCGAGCCCTACCGCGTCGTCCCGCGCCTGAGATACCGAGTGTAACGCCGACCGCTCTGCTAACCTGCTGCTACACCCTCGCCTTCAGCGGAACCAACCCAAACACCCTCCAAAACTCCCTCGAATCATAGCACCTCCCCAACACCTCCATCTGCCTCGGCAGCCCCCTAACACCCTCTCCCTCCGCCATCAACTCCCCCACCCACCTCGCCTGCTGACTCGGAACCACCTCCCCTCCCTCAACCCCCTCCTCCCCCTCCTGTCTCACCTCCGCCCACCCCGCCAACAAAGCCCACCAATCATACACAAACCCATCCGTCAACATCCACCTCTGCCCTTCCCCGTGCTCCTCCCAAGTAGCCCCGTTACACCCCACCATAGCCGCAACCGCCCTAGCCACATCCACCCCATGAATGAGATGCAAGCTCTTCTTGGCGCGCACCTCGTCCTTCGTCTTGGCCACCCGTCCCACCCACGCACGGGGGTCGCGCGCGCCGCCCCACAGGCCGGAGAGGTTGAGGACGCAGCCGCCTAGGCGCAGGAGTTCGTCCTCGGCGATGGCGCGGGGGTTGGCGGTGTCGAAGGGGGAGTGGCGGGTGAGCCAGGGGCTGCCGTCAGGGTTGGGGTTAGACAGGGGGAGAGTCTGGCCGCCTTTGCGCTGCCAGATGCCGGTGCTGCCGAGCTGGATGAAGCGGAAGGGGGTGCGGGAAGGGGTGGTAGTAGGGGCGCCGGATTGGTGGGTGGTGGTGTAGGCGGCGTGGAGGGCGGCGCTTGGGCCCGGGCCGTACAGCGGGAAGGTGATCAGCAGGGTGCGGGCGCGGGGTAGGGCGGCGATGGCAGTGTGGTCCGGGTCGGTGGGGTCGAATTTGAAGGGGATGGTGGGGCGGCCGGCGACGGGCCGGCCGGAGGTGGTGGTGGCTTCGAACGAGATGTTGCGCTGCTGGAGGAGGGGAATCAGGAATGTGGCGGTCCACCCCGCGCCGAGGATGAGCAGGTCCAGGTCCTCCATCATTGCGAACTTTGCGATTGTTGGGAGCGACTTCGGGCTGGGAGAGAACGAAGAATGAGCCAAGGGGTTCTGGACTCCAATAGTCGCGGCTTGGTACGCTGTTGTTCCTGCAGGTGTGTGTGACGTGAGCTGCTTTGTGGACGTTTCACGACGGTGAGTGGCACGATGCAGAGTTCTTCGATTGTGCCCGGTTGACATCACCACAAAAGTTAAGCGAACCCTAACCCTGGGAAACAGCTGCTCACCTGGTTCTTGCCACCTGCTTTCAAATTGCAAAAGAGGCGGGAAAAGCTTATTTTTGTTGATTGTTGGAATTAAGGTTTCAGATCCGATTGAAATTCTAAAACCTGCCGCACAGCTGTGCTCAACACCCGCGTTCATTGCGACGATCCCATCGCCACCCTCACCGTTCTAGCCCCAGCAACAAATGTCGTTTTGTGGGGCTCAGGCACTGTCCCTCGAGTGTCTCTCGCGCCAGAGGCAATTGGACGTGTCTCACCCGACCGGCAGATGCTGATCAGCACTGCGTATGCGAGATTTTCGCTCTGTCCGCACCTTCTGGCCTCTGGTTGGGGGAGATTCCGAGACCAGTCGACAGTTCGGCCAAACAGAAGCTCCGCAGTATTACCGCCTGCATCCGCCTGTCCTCGGCCCGTGACTAGATGAGCTGTAGCTCAGCTGTGATTTTCCTTCGCCAAATATTTCCAAGAAGGGGAGAAGGACATTGTCATCTCGCATTTTCTCTCGGAGGCATCAGAGGGAGTTGAAGGCAGGCCCTGGGGCCTTTAAGTCTTGCTGCCTGATGGGATGTGGTGAGAATGTGAAGGCAGCTGCTTGCTCTGTTTGGCTGACGAGTGGAAGCAGAAATCATCGCGCTGACCGAGGTCGTAAAGAAAACGTTCGCGGAGCTTGCTGGCGCCAAAGGAGCTTTGAGGTCAATGTGGCTGCTGACTGCGCTGGGAATCCTGGATTTCGCTGGTGGTCGTCGGAGGCGGAGGCGGGGCGCTAGGCGAATTTCGGGCTGTGCTGAGGCTCGAGCCTTGACCTTGTGTTTGGGATGGAGCTATCCTGGCTCCTGGGTCGCTGGGCATTTGACGGCTGCTGCCATGTGGGCCAACAGCAGCCACCGCCTTCACAGTTGCGCTTCTCAGTGCTGACGGGGCCGGAGCCAGGGGCTGGGCAGCGGAGCGAATCACGCGCCGGCGGCAGCCCAACGATGCCGATCCTCCCAGAGCGACGGCGCCCGCTGGATTGGCTCCTGGCTGGGTACCCGCAGCCAGCTGTTGCCCGGTTGGTGATCGCCCTGCCAGCGCTGCAGCAGGGTCGCGCCGAAAATATCCAACGCTAGCCACACAGCCTTCCCGGGAGCTGGCTGCGGGGGCTCGGAGGACCAGACCAGTCACCGTGGCCTGGGAGTCGCTGACCGACGAGCCCATTGGTTTCAGTGTTTACGCTCGACAACACCAACACCATGACCAACTACATAATCCACGCGGCCGCCCGCCAACTTGAAAAATATGTGACCAGCATTTGCATACATCTGCACATATTCTACCCTGTCCTCAGCTGATCTCACCCATCTATCTGTGCTTCTGCGCTTTCTTTCCTCTTTCTTACCTCTTTCGTACATCTGTCTCCTCTATTTCCAGACCAACACACTCGCTTCATCATGATGTGGACGACGCTTTTCACGGTGGCGCTTGCTGCACTCCCAACTGCAGACGCCCGCCCCGGCATGGGCAAGGCCATGGCCGAGATCTTGGAGAAGACGGAGAGAATGACGGAGCGAGATGCCCTGGCAGTCCACCCCATCCTCCAGCGCCAAGCTTCCGGGGATGCATCAATCTACAAGCCTCCCGGACCCAAAGATTCCGACGCATGCAGCAAAGACAAGTGCTGCATCTGGAGCTACATTGTCGCCGACATGACGGCAGCTTTCACCGACGGCGCCAAGTGCTCAGCGCTCGCACGCGGCGCCATTCGCCTCGGCTTCCACGACGCCTCGACCTGGAACTCCTCCCTCCCAACTGGCGGTGCCGATGGGTCCATTCTGTTTTCGGGCGAGCTCTCCCGATCCGAGAACAACGGCCTGCAGCCCATCGCTGGCCAGACACAGGCCTGGTTCGACGCCTACAAGAAGTACGGTATCAGCGCGGCCGATGTGATTCAGGTTGGCGCCAAGGTGGCAGCTGTTGTCTGCCCGGGCGGCCCGCGCATCACCACGCTTATTGGCCGCAAGGACTCGTCTGAGCTTCCGCCTACCGGTCTTCTGCCGTTGCCGGAGCAGGATGCCCCTGCTCTGCTCGATCTTTTCGGTGCCAAGACGATCAGCCCAGCTGAGCTTGTTGCCCTCATGGGTGCCCACTCGGTCTCACGCCAGCAGTTCGTCAACCCCCGCCAGGCCGGCGCGCCCCAGGACTCTACACCTGGAGACTTCGACAACCGCTACTTCCGGGAGACGGCTGCCGACCGCCCACCTCAGGGTGTCTTCCGCTTCCGCAGCGACATCTCCCTTGCCCGCGACCCTGCTACTTCGGGGCAGTGGAATGCTTTCGGCGCCAGCAACGGCCAGGCCTCATGGGCTGCCGCTTATGCTCAGGCTTATCTGAAGATGAGCTTGCTTGGAGTCAAGAATGTTGGCGAGCTGACTGACTGCACTGCTGTCCTCCCGCTGCCCAGGTAATGGGTTGAGGACCACCAGGGACATTGGATGATAATGTTGTCGGGGATGTTGTTGAATATTGCTATAATTAGGAATCTGGGGTACATGAATGTATTACAACCATCGGTTAGACGGGATGGCATTGGCTTACAAAAGGTTGCATGGGTTCGGGTACATATTGGGGATTCGGGGGCCAAGGAAGGTCCACGGCATCGGGATACAATTAGCCTAAATACAAAGTTAATATTTTTTGGTTGTTTAATCATTAGTCTTTGATGCTGTTTCTTTTCAGATACTGTGAGTTGATCCTTAGAAGCCAAACACACACCATGACCTGCTTATCAAAGCATTCACTGTCCACAAGCACTGGCGCTGAGCATCCGTAAGTTACCGGTATCTATTCCTCTCATATGCCACTCTACCCAGAGCTATATAACAGCTCAGCTAAGTGGAGTTAGTCCTTTTCTGAAGTACAACTGCTGTCCCCATGTCGTTGCTCCTCATGTTCACATCCATTTACGCCCCAAGACTTTTCTTCAAAGGTTTCTTGTCAGCTTTAGCCTGTCTATCACCACATGAGTTCAGGTATCGTACAGTAAAGACCCGGAATTCCGTCTACAACGGGAAGCTTGAGCCTAGCGCGTGTAGAATGGATCATGCGATGTGTCCTCTGGTGGTATGATCGGACCTTCAATGTGAGGTGACTTGGTCAGAGCACGCTCTGAAGACCATGGGTCTTGAAAGGTGTTGGTTGGCTCATCTAGCCATATGGACAGCATGTTGGTGGCAGTACCTGGTGCTTCTCGGAGTTAGCTGGGGTGACCCCATGACGGAATGAAGCCCGTCAATTTACCAGTTGTTTCCGAAGGTCGCTTTTCCTTGCAGATGGGAATTGTTGAGTGTACGGTGCTCATTGTGGTAACCTTCCTCTAGCCGAGTTGGTTTTGACGGCGGAGTCTAATATACTTAGTCTGTGAGAAGAAGGTAAGTTGACAATGTTCGATTTCGTGATGTGACTTCGGCCATTTCCCCCATCCTCAAAGCAGCTTCTATTTAACCATAGCTCATTCCAAGCTGACCAAGTCATACGTAGGACCCCAGGTTGTCCCATTGCGACGTTGCCAAAATTTCGCAAGCCAGGGTCCAGTCACGTCAATGGCGATGACGGTTAACTACACTGACAGCCAAGACATGTCCTGCCAGTCTGCCATTGATAATGAGCGAGGGTTAGGGTTGATCGGGCCGCACATGAAACGGTCACCATTCTTTTCCAGTTCTCGCTTCATTGTCTTTGGGAGCCGGCGGCAGATTCTCAATCCTGAGTTGGGATCATAGTCCAGTGTTCCATATTCTGGCGTTATGAACTCGGCGCCTTTCCAGAGTCGTTCCAAGCTCTTGAAAGCCCGCGCGCCCTGAGAGATGATTGTCGGGACCCGCGGAACTGGCGGGTCACTGGACCTGAATCTGAGGTCCGGCAGACGCGATCGGATCTCTGGGACAATGCGGGGTTATCCAGCGGCTCTGCATCTGTTGCTGACCCGCGCATGGCATTAGGACATAAGAACGACCTGCCATGCGTGTCATGGAAATGTCCATGGCAATGGGACATGGTGGCAGGACACACTGAAGAGATAACAGGACATAACAGGACATGGTGGGACGTGATGGATGTGCGGGGGAACGGCAGTCACATGGGCTGCAGGGGGGCTGGGGGAGCAAACGGCAAACCCCGCCTCGGAGAACAAATCAACGATCACCACGTTCTCCACACCTGCCGGCATCCCACCTCGAAGCCTCCAAGGCCGCAAGATCAGGACATCGCCTGCGGACCCAGTTCCCGCTGTGGAATACACCTGCAAGGCGATCAGCGTGCGGCTCTTTTTTGCCCTCTGCTTTGGGTGAGACTCTATTAAAAGGCAATGGCTTGCCTTGAAATGCGAACCACCTGGCACCGGAGCCTGGTTGCCTCGAGCATTCCCCTCCTTCCACGCTCTCGCCGGAATTGGCTGCCTTGCCCGCCCCAAATTCTGCGCATTTTCTCTTGCCCGACACCAAGCCAGGCAACGCCCTGCTGCAAGGATGTCGTCCCCGCACATAACTCGCCAGTTTCTCCTCGACACCTGTCGAACAAAGTACTCCTGGGCGTCTGGTGCTACACGTGGTACCCTTTCTGCAAGAGATCGGCACCGAAAAGACATTGAAACAGCATTTTCGGAAATCAACGGCCTGATGGCCGGCATGCACTACCAGGACCAGGAAGAGAGCCATCTTGGCGCCCAAACAGTGAGGTCCCATCGCTCATAAGTCCGAAGAGGGTTCCGCTAACTCGATCTTCGCATATTCAGGAGTACGCTCACGAGATTTCCGATGACGACTTACTTGTTGGGGAAGCCACAGGGGATCACGCACCCGAGCCCCCCCGCACGCCTGTCGGTATTATGGGAGACCAAGCCATGGCATCGCAGTGGGCTGCCATCCGCAATCTGAGGGAGGAGACCGAACTCCACCACAAAAAGTTCCGGCTGTTGGCCAGCCGCTCTCATGATCCCATCATGTCCGAACTCCTCGCTCAGTATCCAGACTCAAGAAGTATCCGCACAACTGGCGCTCAGCTGGTCAAAGATGTCCTGGAAGATTTCCAACCTCAAAAGTTGTCGCACGTCTTCGCTTTCACCAGTTTTTCCTACTCTATTTCGATGCTGCTTTTCAAAGCAGGCCGCATGGAATATGACGAAATCCTGGCAGACCTCAAGAACTGGAGGGACTTGATTGTCGACAAGAAGGAGAAACAGGTCTTCAACCGTCTTGCTCCCGAACTATGGCCAGAATCCAAAAACCATCTCCACTTCATCGATGTTCCGGAGCACCCCCTACGCGAACCCCTCGTTATGTCCAACCCCCCTGCCGGCACACTTGCAGGCCCAGCGGATCCCTCGGCCCAACAGTTTTTGTTTCCGTCCAGCGTGCAAGCCACAGTGGATCCTGATTACCCTTTTTTACTTCATAGCCTGGAGCTCGATAGCACAATCTCGACTCCTGCCAATTTGCGGGCTAGCGCATCTCTCACTGACCGTGCCGTTCAACAACTGAATGGTGTCCACAAACACTTCGACCTTTCCGCACTATTAGATCTGGACCTGCTGGGTGACTTATCCCAGTCCCAGCAACAACCAGACACCGGCTGGCCTCACCAATGCGAGCCACAGACCATCGGTTTCTCCCCCGGTCCCCACTCATTTGCACCTGGAGACCCGAATCCACTCGTCGCCGGAAGAGGAGGCTTGCAAACGTCGAACAAGCGGCCGGAAGGTGGACTCGTTGAAACGGTCACCTTTCTCGTCGTCCTCCACTTTCTCCACGAGATTGCTGGTTTGCTCAATGTTCTATCCGGAGGAACTTGTCTTGCGCCACGACGTCACAAACTCTATGAGGCCCAGAAAGAGGAACAGGCCACCTTCTACCAGCATGCTATGGAAACATTTTTCAGACCTTTCTATCAAGGACCCGGCTCCGAAACACCAGCTTTCATGGCCCTCTTTTCTATGGCCGAGACTTTGACCAAAGGAGGATATATCCGCAGTACTGCCGAGATAGTCCACTACTTGGTTACGCTGGCAGGTGTAAGAACCCTATTTGATAAGGCACTCCTCTGGCCTGTGTGCTTTACCTCCCAAAACTGACCGTATGATAGACAGTTCTCCCTCCAGGAGCGATATACGTGCAGTTTGTCTCCTCTGTCGTATCTCACGATGTCTCCGCGTCCTCTTCAACTCCAAATCCAAACTGCTCCATGAAGCGAAAGAGAGAGGGAGATAGAGAATCACCATCACCAGAGCACCTACCCTCCAAGAAGCCGACGAGGTAAGCTACACCCCCCTCCCAACTCACACCTTCAAGTCACCCACCAAATACCCATATTGACAGGTGCTGAAGACACAATCGAAAATGCGTGCGGGCGGGCTGCGACAAAACATACAATGATTTAAGTGCTCTCAGGAAACACGAACGACAAGACCACATCAAGCCAGATCCAATTTTCTGCGGGCATGAGGGATGTGTCTACGGAAATGTGAGACGGGACCGAGTTCGCGCACATTTTAAGAGTCAGCATCCGGGCGCTGCACTTCCAGGCTGGTTAAGCAATACAAAGAGAGGAGTGTCTGTCCAGTCGCAGCTGCTGGACTGAAGATGATATGATACAGAATCGATCAGTTGGAAATGAATGATACCCATATAGAAGTTTGTACCTTATTTGGTCAAATAATCCATTCCTCTCGCTGTCGCCGCGAGTCCGTCACCCCTGAGAGGAAGGCCTCTTTCAGCTACGATAAGGCCTGTCGCAATTGTAGTAATGCATCTTCGATAGACATTAGGGGTACGATGCAAAAAGGCATTCTCAAATTAAAATGCCAAGCTTCCCAACCGTCGTTGGTTGCATTGCTGTGTCACCGGAGGGAAGCGCAGCAACGTGGAACTCCACCGTTGGCACGGGGTACTGGGCCTGCTGCATAAGGGTTGAGCGTTGGTGGCATCAGGATGTTCAATCAGCCCTGGAGGTCTATTGTCAATTCTCGAGTTTCAAAACCTCTTCCTCCTGGGTGCCAATCGACTGGATCTGACCTTCGCAGGATCACGCAACGCAACAATCACCATGTCACCTCGTCTCCGTGCACGGCAGCGATTAGGGCGCGGAACATCGCCCTGCTACCAGGCCAGAAAAAGCAACATGTTTCAGAACCGCCAAGTCAGCTTCCATTGCAACCAATTTCTCGGCCATTTTAACAGCGCAATCGAGGTACTCGCCGCCGATCATAGAGCGTTGCACCCGGGAGTCGTCTATCATTCAATGCCGGCATGCGCCCGCGAACCAAACTTCTCCAAACTGAATCCCACGAGCCGGGTTGCCCAATGGCAGATGCAATGCACCCTAGCGCATAAGGTTCGTGGAGTCCTTGGGAAAAGCGATGGAACAGCCCGTATTTGACACACGTAGACGTCAATGTCTTCCTCTTCCAATGCACATTATGGCACTCTCTTCTCCGACCGAATATTCTCTCCAAAAACCATCCCATGACGCCAAACAAGATTGCCTGACAGGGCAGCGTCGATATGGGCCGTTTGATGCCCGACACCGAGTTTCCGGATGTTGGCGATGGTTGGCAGAAGAAGGATCAGATCATCGTCACCGAAATCCCCCTTGACACAGACCAGACACCAGAATCGCCACGACGACTCCATACGGGCTCATCAGACGAGAGAAATAGAGGAGCCGAAATAATCGAGCAGCCGAAGTCTGTGGCCAGCACTCGGAAGCGAGATTTCTTCTTGCGCGGCGTCGCGTACCACCTCCCACCGATACTGGTCACCGCTTTCTTGACCGTTATTTACAAACAGCAGTGGAGATGGCCATACCCGGGGCTGTCGTTCGAGATGGAAGCCGCCCTCCAGTTCGTGGCCAAGTTACACGAGTTTCATTACAAAGAGTGCCATAAGGGGCGCCATACTTGCAGTCCCTGCGAATGCACCCGGTCCCATCTACCCCATCGCCATCACCTCTGGAGCCGCAGCACGCAACAAAACTTTACCAGATATTCAACCTCAGGTTCTTTACCAGAGCTGCATACGAACGCTCGTCATCCGCTTCTTGAGACGGCGCAGCGAGCGGACCAGCATCTCGTCGGCTATATGGCATGTCGTGGGCCCCTCCGAGATCACTCTGCGGGAGAAGATAGATCTCAGGCTGGACAAGGATAATCTCTCCATGTTAGATCGATTCCTTGCAAGCAATGGGGACCCATCAGAAACGCAGCGGAATGCCGATGGCCGCGAAGCCGACAGCGACAACGAGAGTGACAGTGAATCGGATGACGATGAAGACGACGATCTATTCCGCAAAGGTATAGCTCATGTAATCTCGGCCGCGGACTTTCTCATGACTGGATACCCATACAGGGCTTACAAAGAAAACCTGCGCGCGTTCCTACAACCCCGGAGACTTGAAGAACAACCATTCGAAGGACGTAGAGCCCAAAACCTCGAGAACAACCCAGAGCCAGAAGAGAAGCCCGAGGAGACCTCAAAAACTCTAGGAGTCAACATGCTATTTACTGCCACCGGCGTTCAACAACGAAGCCTTCCCTCTCGCTTGGCCCACTGGGCGAGGAAGAAGATGAGACCTCACGTCAAGAATGGATATAAGAGGATAGAGTGGACATGTGTAAGTGGTCATGTCTTTGTTTCAACCACCCCCTTTCTCCACGAGAATTAGTGCTAATCTCATGCCCTACTAGGATTGTGGTGTCGAATTGTACGGCGATTTTCTTGCTGATGACGAGCAAGCGTTCCAGGCATTCGCCGACTCCCTACAGGCTGAGAACACCTCTAGTCCTAGGAACAAGCCTACAAGTAGCCCCGATGCCATATCTGATCAGCATAGCCAGACACCGGTTTCTATCGGCTCCCGTTCCCGAAATGTTGGGTCTCAGAGTACACCAGCGACGCCTTCTACAGCCACACAGCCATGTCATACCGTTAACTCCCCTACCCAGCTACCCAAACGACCCAAATTACTTGCACTCTGCGTCATCAGCGGGGGGATATACAAAACTCTCGCTGAGCTCGACATGACGGACGTCAACTCTGACGCCGAGGCCTTTCTCCTCATGAAGAAAGCCTACCTTCTGAACCGCGGCCTACGATCCCGACTCAAACTCCTCTTGAAGCCAGTAACAGTTGAGTTTGTCCAGGTACGGCCCCTTTCCTTTTCTTCCCCTTTCCTTCTTCCCTCTTTTGCGAAAATGACCCCTGATACTTTCAAAAGTTCACGCTCTGGAACCTCTGCCACAGGTACGTCTCCGTCTGCGAGCGCCCAAGCTGTGTGCCGCCCCAGGACCGAAGCGATTATGAATACCTTCCGCGTCCGCTGCGGCCGCTCCCGCCGATGCCACCAGAGACGTTTATTCACTATCTCGAGCACGGTGAAGGGGATCTGAATCCTAACCGTCATGTGTGGCTTCCCCGGTTGCCGAAGCGCTTGGAAAAGGGGGTCGTGCAATGTGGCGAGACGACAGATGGTTGGGGCATTCATATTGTTGAGGGCCCGAATAGGGAGGTGGTGTTTTGTATAGTAATGGTTACGATACTGGCTAGTTTGCTGGTTAGTTTATTGTGGGCGGCCTTGAGGGGGGATGTACAAGGGGGTGCAGGACTCGGGGCGTTGATAATGGCGATGCCGTCTGTGGTTATGGCGGCGTTTCTGTTTCGGTTGGGTGGGGCATAGACCGACGATGCGACCTCCTGGAATTGAATGAGGTGCTTGTTGCTCTCTCATACTATCACTAGCGACGGCGGGATACTTTTGACAATGGGAAGTACTGAGATCGGACTGAATGTAGCGCGAATCTTGGAAAGCAGTTCATTCATTGTTTGATCAACAAAAGATATGTCTGGCTACCTAATCAAAAAATATCATCTCTTGTAATGATACCCAGGACCCTTTTCCAAAGAGAGTTTATAGCTGGATGCCCTTGCCCGCCCTTACATCCTCGATGAAATGTTTCTGCGACGTTTTGTTCGTGAGAAGTTCTAAGCGACTTCGAGATCTTAACTCAGCCCGCCGCGCCTTGTCCAATTGTTTTTTCTTGGTGGTGAGCACCGATCTTTGCTGGGGTGACGGGAGATGGGCAAGACTCTGTCTATCACTGACGCTGAGAGTGGCTAGCTGATCTGTGAGAGAGATGTCTCGTCGTTCGCTCCTCGTGAGCGCCTGTGAGGATGCCTCCAGTGACGCGGGTTCTGGATTGGTGCCCGAAGCGTCAGGGGATGTAGTGAGGCGAGCCTTTGCGAGCGCGGAAGTTGGACTACTCGAACGATGTTGCTGTTGTTTCTGAGATGCTGGCCCGGCGGTGCGGCTTGTGACAATCTTGCCCGAAGGGAGGTGGACGGATTCGCTCTCGGCGTTCGGGGCTCGGGTGAGTGTGGTAGCGGAATGCTCCAACTGATTGCTAGACTCGTTGGCATTGAAGTCAAAGAAATCTCTGTATTCCGAGTCCGGCGTCTGAATGTCAATCTTGCAGTGGCCTTTGCCGATCATGTGTTGCTGGGCAGCTTCGGCCGTCCTCCGCTGCGAGTGGCAATAAAGACACTCGTGGTACTGGAAGACGACTAGGTGAAGATATCGGACCAGTGTCTCCAAATCGACGACGAGATGGTCGATGTCCTTGATGAAGAGCCCGTGGGACTTTTGCATGTGGAGGATGTTGTGATTGAATAATTCGAAGGTCTCGTTGCAGAAAAGACACTGCTCTGGTGTAAACTGCTTAGGGGCTTTTTCTGAGCTGGACGCATCGCCGGACTCGTCTGACAAGGACAAGGAATCGTTGTCCGAGCCATCATCCGAAAAATCGTCGCGTGTCTGCGGCGTTAATGTTGTGCCAGAGGTGCTGAAAGCCGTTGCATCAATCGGGCCCAGACCAGCGACCCGTCGGCGGAGGTTTTCGACACTTTGCAGCTGTTAGTGGGGCAATCATCCCATATTCACACCACCTCTAACTCACTGCCATGGAGCCTTTGAGTGGGCCCGGCGGACACTGTCATTCTCGAATGAGACGTTGCAAGCGCTGCACTGTTTTGATGATAGCTTGAAAGCAGATGGAGACGCCATGGTGGTAGTGGTTGCAGTGAGCTGGTCGAGGCTCATTTACAAGGGGAACGGTGTTGCGATTTAGAAGCTGTTGAGATTTTCTATCGGGAGCTGTGGAATATCGACTGTGTGATGTTGAGAACCTCCAGAATACGGGATTCTTTTCTGTTCATATATCGCTAACACTGCATCTTGTTCAGAATGAATCATCCTGTAAATCCGTATTTGGACGCCAGTGAGGTGATCCCTGCATAGTTACCCCACTTTATGTTCCTGCGCTGATGCCTTAGGCAGAAACTCACACCCTGCTCCGGCAATCCCAGCCCCCAGGCCGGGATGCTCACCAGAAAGGGCCAGATTGATGAGCCTCCAGATTGGCAGCTGCATCAAGGCTGAAGTTGAGTATGGAACACATCCGGAGGAACCGGAAATATCTGCGTCTCTGAAAGCTTTTGCTTGCTTTGTGAACCATTGGCTGGCTCGCCAGATGGCATGCCAGACAGGGGTCAGCTTCTACACACGGTACTGCGGGCCGGATAGCTAGGGTGCGATGAGGCGCGCGCCACTGCTCAGCCTCAGAATGACATCAACAGCGACGCAGCTCCGCGACGCAAATCCAGCTTCTCAGGGACAGCTTCTCCTGCAAAGATCGCCGCTGCTAGCCATGTTACGCAACAGACAAGCCACGAAAGTGCGTATGCCGCGCCATTATCACCTGCTTCCTAGGACGCCAGTCCAAGAGAGCCCTTCATTTAAGATCCATTAACACCGCATCCCGCCGTGTCCACACTAATCCCGCTTCCAATCCGACCCGAGACACCGTCGCAGCTCAGACAAAAGAGACCCCGCACTTAAGAAGCAGCCGGCCCATTTCACCATCTGCTCTTCTCGCAGCAACATCACTACTCCTACAACTGTCAAATCCATCATACCACCGCGAAAATGAGCACAGGCAACGACCAAAAGCCGCCGATCCCGGCAAAGGAGCCGGAATTCTTCCCGCCCCCGCCTCCTGGCCCTCCGCCAGGCCACAGCTCCCAGACACAAGCGCAGCAACCGCAAGCGCAGCAACAGCAACAAGTCCCACATCATCCTAACGAGACTCCCATCCCCGACTATGACATTCCGTATTACGATCCCGCCCACCCGCATTTTGCGCCGCCGCCGAAACCGACTGGAGCGGACGAGGACATCTACGACGCGACCCCGACTGAAGAACACCCCCCACCGTTTCCTCCCAGACCGACCTCCTCCGGTCACCACGAAGGCGACGGAGCCAAGTCAAGCTGGAGCCACAAGCTGGCGGGCTGGGGATCAAAGGCTGCAGCTCCGTTCAATGCGCTGGCAAACAAGATGGGATCCGAGACCTTCCTGCCAACGACACTTGACAAGGAATGCGACAAGGCGGCGAGAATATTGAGGAGTTTTGCCAGTAAGTCAACCCCGGTCAACTCCTGCCACATAAATACTAACAACGAGCCTTCTCTAGAGGATGGCATCTACAGCGATATAGTGCCCCAACAGGCTCCCGCCCAGAGCACTCCCCAAGCAACGACAACTGCTCCCCAGACCGGCGATACCCCTATCACCGAGACGCCGACCGAAGCCACCAAGGGCAAGAAACCTCGCGTCCTACTTACCATACCCTCCAAGGTGATAGCCCGCGCGCAGGGTCTCGCTATCTTCACGACGGCTCGCGCTGGTTTCCAGGTATCAGGCGCAACTGGTAGCGGCATTCTGATCGCCCGCCTGCCTGATGGTAGCTGGTCGCCCCCCAGCGGTATTCAAGTCCACAGTGTGGGTGCTGGTTTTGTCATTGGTATCGACATTTATGATTGTGTCGTTGTCATCAATACAAGAGAGGCACTTGAGGCATTCACGCGCACACGTATGAGTCTCGGCTCCGATCTGGCTGTGACTGCCGGTCCCTGGGGTGCTGGTGGCGCGCTGGATTTCGGTATGCCACAGGGTCAGAAGGGCAAGGAGAAGGCAGCCGAGTCTCACCCCGCCAACCTTGCACCGCCTGGAGCAGACGACAAACAACCCCAACAACAGCCTCAGGTCGCTCCTGTCCTCGAGACCGGCCCAATCCCCAGAGTCTCAACCCCGGAAACCGTCCCCCAGGGGCCAACCGGCTCAAGCAAGAACCGCAAGCCCAGCCCCTTCCGCGAAGTCATCAAGAATCCCGTCTATAGCTACGTCAAGTCTCGTGGCTTCTATGCTGGCGTGCAAATTGATGGCACCGTTGTGACCGAGCGTAAGGACGCGAATGCTGCCTTCTACGGGGCCCCCGTCTCCGTCGACAAGATCATCAAGGGAGAAGTGCCCTCCCAAGGCCCGACTGGGATGTGGCCAACCGGAGCCAAGGCATTGTTTGATGTCCTCAAGGGGGCGGAGGGATGGAGAGGCCAACCGGGTCAACAGCCCCAGAGCCAGGCAGCCCACCACACCCAAGGGCTTGCTGCCGGCGGTCCGGCTCCCCCAGTCCCCTCCACGGCACCAGCACAAGGTGTGCCCGGCTTGGCAGCTGGAGTACAGAGCATTAATCTCGATGGCAGCAAGCCAGGCCCTTCTTCCGCCTTTGGTACCGGGCCGGCGCCGCCTCCTGTTGCGACTACCTCGGCAGCTGATGCCAAGGCCGCCGAGGCAGCCGCTGAAGCGGCGCAACAAGAGCCGTACAGTGCCGCCCCGCCCTCCTACACCTACACGGAGCCGGGTGCCACCGAGGAGCTGCCCCCTGCTTATGCGAATGATGGACAGTATCGCCCACCTACCGATAGTAAGACTGGATAGTATTGAGAATAGCAAAGGGCTTGGGAGGCGGATTTTTGTTTTGTAGTCCGACCGCGTCGTTTGGATTAGCATATTTTAGGCGCTGGGGTCGAAGAATGACAACGCCCCGTGACGATGATGCATTACCGTTGCCAGTGGGAAGCAGACACGAGATAGCACAAGATAGCAGTTGTGAATTGGAATTGTCAATACACCTCTGATGCAAACGATCCGTGCTCAAAGCTATACCGTCGACCAAACACTGTGGCCTTCCTCGAGGCGTCTATCAGAACACTTATAATACGAACTCTAACCCGTCCCGTCTATTTCCGGCAGACATACTTCTAACCGACAAAGAAAATACTGAAATGAAGCGAAGTACATTGTGGGTATGGGCGCTATGCGTGAAGAAAGTCATCAACTCCTAGCAATGCCATCCGTCCCCTTGTAGCGCCTGTTCGCACCAGCGCGGAGAATACAATGAAGCTGCTTTGCCGTTTGCAGCCGTCCCTGGTAAACAACCTGGGCGCCTCCGCTCCTGGGCGTATCAGGAATCTCATGAGCAGCATGGAGCTTATCCAAAGACTCGACTTGGCGCGTCGATCGCCTATCATCAGTCGACCATAATGGTACAAGGACGCTTTGAGATTGGTTCGTCATCATTCTTTGCAGCTGATCTCACGTGTCATGGCTAATCGGCAGCCAGACAAGCTCAACTATGCCATCCAGATTGCTCATGGGGGAGCCATCGGAATTCTTCCACCTCCAATCGTCGTGTTTTCGCACGTAGATCTGGCTGACGCTCCCGTCTTCTTCGACGTTGGCCTCCTGCAAATCCCACGAGAACTTCCGCCCCGTTTTATGCAACGAAGGCCGCTGGGGCCCAAAAGCAAAGTCGAGATTCCACCCCTTGTCCTCGGGAGCTGCGCTGAACGTGCGCTCGAACTGGTTCGTGTCGAAGTCGATGCCTTCAGGATAGTACGCCACGCTAAATCCGTTGGAGATAATGAAGTTATCTACCGTTTGGAAGCGCTGCAATGTGCAGTCCTCGCCACATATACTTGCGACTTTTGTGTAATGCCATGGGTGTGCGACGTGCCAACCACCACCCCGGTAGTGGTGCAATGACAAGGGCTTGATGCCCGATTCGTAAAATCCAGAGGGGTCACCATACATGTCGAGCTGCCAGAGGTCGTTGAGAAGTGTGAGCTTCGTGTCCGAATTCTCATAAATGCATTTGCGAAGCAGAATGTCGCCCTGAGGACCCCAGCCGGAATCGGCCTCACGGATCTTCTCGTCCGTCTTGCACGACTTGTAGTCTTTTGCGATTTTCTTTGCTGCTGGAATGCTGAGAAACACGCCGGCGCCGCCAAAAGCTTGCGGCCCATGGCGGTCGATATTGTTGACGTCTTCCGAGAACGTACCGACATACATGGGCTTCTTGTCGTCGTAATGATGAAACCTCTCTGCGAGTGCGTGGAAGGATGGGAAGTAAGTATCATCGTCAGCTGTCACGAGCCACCGCCGTCCCTCTCGTTCCGGGTGGTTGTACATTGTGGGTACAAGTGTAAGGTAGCGCACCGCCATTGGCATGCTCGCATCCGACCTGTACAGGTCCACGTCGATCCCGGCCTCCGTGAGCTGGTCGCTTGCATCCTCTAGCTCTGCAATGGAAGCATCCAGCAACATCAGCAACAGCTTCCCGCCATTCGAGTTTCCGTTACCGTCTGTCAACCAGTAGGTCCACTCATTGACCGGGCTCGTCTGTGGGTCGGTAAACCGCTTGTATGTTGTGGAAACACCAAACATGAAGTCAGACGCGTTCGCTGTGGCTGGAAATGGAGATTTTGTCACAGGTACAGCGAGTGGCTCGGGGCAAGTTTCCGACTTGTAGTTCTTGTTGACGTTGATAGCCCTGAACTGATCTGGTAAGAACCTTTGCCGAAGCTTTGTGATGGGCTTCCGGGGAATGTTCCGCCGCGACGCTCTGACGTAGCGCTTGATGTATTCGAACTCCTCTTTCAGCTCGTACTTCTTTTGCCATTCCCTCAGGCGCTCCATGTCATAGTCGCATGTCATTGGGCGCGAAGAGTTGGAAAAGGCGTGAACTGCCGGCGCCTCCTTGCTGCCTTCCTGCTCGATAGGTGCGCGCATGTTTTCTCCCCAGACATCGTGGTGACCCAGCGGTCGTTGGAAGGATATCGCATCCTTGGCCGAGGCTCCCGTTCTGGCGATGGCTGTCCTGATGTCCAATGAATCCGACCGTGTCATCATCGTGCCGAGGACAAAGAGCCCGGCCGTCAAGACCAACGCCCTTGCGAATGGGTTCCGCATAGTGAAACACCGATGCGACCCTGGTATTGTGGCCCCCATCGTGGTGTCTCGGGATAGTCTTTTGCTCCTCTGGTATGGGCTGCGAGAACAGCTCCGCGCCTCCCCTGGCGCACCTTCACGGCAGTCTAGACCTTGTACGTCCGGCGTCACGAACCTTGAGAAAGTGTAAAGATTTAGCAACCGATCGGCAGTTTCCGTGGGCTAAAAATGCGCTGGTAGCAGGGGAAAGTACCTGATTGGACACCCTCTACTGTCCTCGAGTTCCTCGGCGGAAGAATAGACGTGGCGAAATGCTCGGGGAAGATGCAGAACCAGCGAGAGAAGCAGAATGGTACCCTAACCAAATGTCCGGGCGTTGGGAAGAGGCAATATGCAAATAGAGGGCCACAAATTGGAGGCGGGACGTACCAGGCTTGCGCACAGCACTCAACGGGCAGATATAGGAGCTACTCGAGGAGGCGCGTGAGATGGGAGGGCGACCTGGGAGCACATGGTTGGCGCGGAATGGGAATGGCGATGGGCGCGGCGTGGATAAACGCTTCAACGACACGCGTCAAACGCAGGTCCACACTCTTCTGGGGTTCGAAGACGTGGGTGGCTCCTGCCGGTTTGAAGGCGTCTCAATGTGCCATCGATACCCTCGTAAGACCGCCTGCGACCCCCTAAACGGCAACTTCCATTTAAATCTCGCTCACATCTCGCATTGCCGGCGTACACAGTGGGTCCTGGGGTTGGGGCCATGTCGTCTCCCGTCTATCAAAAGCTTGTTGGTCGGCATGTTGCATATGTACCCGAACAGTGGCAACGGCGTGCCCTGGTCTCAATCGGCCCCTGGCCCGCATGCCGGTCCTTTTATCTTACCACCGCAATGATGTCACGTATGCAAGGTACGGTACCACTTGCTTCTGGCAGTTCAGTGCGGGGACAGTGGCGGGTTGTGCATCGTTGTCAAGTTGATCGCGCCAA